>ERZ772973.102-NODE-102-length-56502-cov-121.661_pt1 | contig 56502 bp, 47 predicted proteins | sample MGYA00580672_ERZ772973 | MGnify/ENA primary metagenome ERZ772973 (study PRJEB29015, sample SAMEA2737938) | human oral metagenome | biome: human oral; feature: human-associated habitat; material: dental | place: China | collected 2152 ...
GCGTGGGGGTTCAAGTCCCCCCTCGGACACCACCAGCACATGATCCCCGGAACCATGAGGTTCCGGGGATCATCGCGTTTCCGTCAGGAGGCTTCGCTCAGTTCCACTCGGGGCTATAGAGATCGGGGCGGGACTCCATGCATAGAAAGACCAGGATCACGATTGAGGCGCCAGGCACGAAAGCGAGGAACAGCCAGAGTCCGGACTTTCCATTATCGTGCAGGCGCCGTACCGTGAGGGCCAGGCTCGGGATAAAAATAGCCAGTGCATAGACCATGTAGAGAAGCCAAATCACGACAAGCCCGATACCGATTCCGGTGCTGTTAGATGACTCACTAAGAGAAATGAAGACGAATAACAGCAGGTAGAAGCCGAACATAACAAGGCCGTTGAAGAGCGCAACCCACCAGTACTCGGAGCGGGACGCATAGCCTCGGAACTGAGCGTAGCGCTGGAAGTAGCGCTTGACGGCCTCGCCGAAGCTCGCACCGGGCAGGGGGGCGATGTCGGGCGTCAGGGGTAGAGGCCCGAACTGTCCGAACTGGTTGGGGGCGCCGTAGGGAGCGGGACCGCCGGGGTAAGGGGCGGGGCCGCCGTAGGGTGCCTGACCACCATAGGGTGCCTGACCGCCGTAGGCCGACTGGCCTGGCTGAGCGCCGTAGGGGGCGGGACCGTTTCCGTAGGACATGAATCCTCCATATAGGATGGGGTAGAATTTACGGGTGCCTTCATGGCTGAGAGAACCCGGACTGATGCGCCTTCTGCTATCAGATCGGCATACGAGCCACAGCCTAAGGGCAGAAGGGATGACTCGTCACCTCGGTTCCTTTCTACCGTGGTGGGGAGTACTCCCTATGCTGGCCCACGAGCAAGCAGCCTCGGTAGAGTGAGTTGTTATGCTCTCTGCCACCCCATTGCGACGTCGTCCCACTGCGTGGCGCAGTCCTGAGCTGGTACGTGCGCGCGCCGGGGTCTGTCTAGTGTTCCTGGCCAATGGCCTGGGATTCGCCAATCTGGTCCCGCGTTTCCCGGAGATCGTGGCTCACCTGGGTCTGAGCAAGGCGGCCTTCGGTCAGGCCGTTGCCGCAGCCAGTGTCGGCGCTCTGCTCGCAGGGCTGGCCGCGTCCTGGCTCATCTCCCGCCTGACCTCGGCCAAGGTCGCCAGCCTGGGCATGCTTGTGGTGGCCTTGGCGCTCCTCGGCGCCGGTCTGGCCCGTTCGTGGATCATCCTGGCGGGTTGTTTGCTGATCGTGGGCGGGACGGATGCCATCGTCGACGTCGCGCAGAATGCCCACGGTCTGCGGGTCCAACGCCGTTGGGGTGCATCGATTGTGACGAGCTTCCACGCTGCCTGGTCACTGGGGGCGGTCCTGGGAGCCGCCATGGGGCAGGCCATGGCCGGAGCTGGCGTGGCGCTGGGGACCCACATGGTGCTGACGGCGGCGGTGCTGCTTGTCCTCTCGACAGGCCCCCTGCTCGCAGGCTGGTTCCTGCCCGGTCATGACTCATCCGAACGCGCTATCAGCCAGCACGGGACCTCCGACCAGCCTCATGAGGCATCGCCTGCACCGGCATCGTCAACCCGTTCATTGCCCCTGACAGTAATGGTCCTCAGCATCGTCGGACTTCTGTGCGCCGCCTCCATGTTTCCCGAGGACTTCGCCATGAACTGGTCGTCCCTGCTCCTGTCCGACCAGGGCGCCGCCCCCGGGCGCGTGGGTCTGGGACTGGTTGCGCTCCAGGGAACGATGATTGTGGGGCGTCTGGTGGGTGACCGGATCATTGACGCCGTCGGGCAGCGAGCGGTTATCGCCTGGGGTGGAGCACTGGTGACCCTCGGTATGGGTATCGCCCTCCTGCTCTCCTCCGTTCCCGGAACCTTGATCGGGATGGCGATCTCCGGAGCGGGTTGCGCCGTCGCCGTGCCTGTGACCTACTCCGCGGCCGACGACGTCGAAGGGCTCCCACCCGGGCTGGGCCTGACTGTCGTGTCCTGGCTGGCCCGTCTCACGGGACTGCTGGCGCCACCTGTGGTCGGCCGGCTCGCCGATGGCCACGGGCTGTGGGTGGCCCTGGCCTACGGCTTGTTGGGAGGTCTGGTCATGGTGACCTGCTGGCCGGTCCTGCACCGCAGGTCCGCCGAGGCTGCGAGGCGGGACTGACGCAAGGGTCAGGCCAGTCCCATGAGGCGCCGTCGTCCTGCGTCCCGGTTGCGCGCCCAGACAACACTGACCACAACGGTTATGGCCACGGCAATCATGGTCAGTCCGATGTACACGGGGGCACTCAGGAACAGTGCTGATGCCGCTGAAGCGTCCGTTGAGTGTTCTGAACGACGCTGAATGAAGAGCAGAACGCCTCCGGCCCCGCACAGGACCCAGAAGCCGCGAGATACCGCATTCCAGTAGTCCTGTCGAAGGCGCGCGGCGCACCAACCGGGCAGATTGTCGACATCGACATCTCGGAGGCCTATGCGGTGGGGAGTGTCCTCTCCGGGGACCTGGGTCGGGTAAGCCGCCAGGAGCTGGTCGCAGGCCTGTAACGACGGTATAAGGCAGATTCCAATCATTCCTGCGCAGGCCAGAACGGCGGAGACCATCCGACCGGGGTTAAAGTCTGCCCCGCTTCTGCTGAAGATGTAGAGAACGCCAAGAATGACGATGATGAGGGAAGAGGTGAGGAGGACCTTAATTCTACCTTTTCTGATGGTCTTGGTGACACTGTAGGTGTCGGGCCAGGCCGGCCCCATACGGCCATCAAGAGTGACTCCCCGCCTGCGTGTCTCACCATGAGGGCGGGTAATGAGATCGGGACGTAGTCCCGCTTCAACGTCGAGCGGGCGTGACGATCCCGGCTGCTGCCCGGTCATCCGGGTGAGGACTGAGCGCAGGAGCTGCCACTGCTCCTCGGCGATGAAGTCCGGTGTGCGCAGGATCCAGGCGCTCCGGAGTCCAATGACCATGATCAGTATGCCCAGGACGATGAATCCAGCAGGCAGGAGCAGAAATAGGGAACCAAATTCGAAGGAACGTCCGTAAGCCTCCTCGTCGATTCTCATGGTGGGTATGACCATGATGAGAATGGAGAACGCGATGAAGGAGAAGACGGCTCCAAAGCCGGCCATAGCCAACCTGCTCCACATTCCCGGGCCCCACTGCTTACCGGGTGTTGCAGTGCCCGGATTGTAGGAGGAGACGGCGGCCTTGACCGCCTGCTCGACCTGTTCTCGGCCGGCGATGGATGCCGGCACCGTGAACCGTTCGCGAACCAGGGGGAGCCTGGAGTCGGAGCCGAGCCCGGACTCGTAGTAGTACGTACGCTGGGTCCGAACGTGCCCGTCGCTGTCAGATGTGGTGCTGACCGAGATGTTGCTGACGCGGGCCGGGACCCTCTGCTCGACCGTGACGATGGCTCCTTCCTGGCGCACTCGCACGGCGGGGAGCTTCCAGTGGGCGATTTCGGGGCCATAGCGACGACTCTCAGGCATGGGGCTGGGCATACTCATGTGGGGTTGTCTCCGTGGGGTGTGGGCACAACTCAGATGAGTCCTGCCTGGTGGCGCAGCTCGCTGTCCTTCTGCTGTATCCAGCGCCTGCCGATCACAACGGTGGCGAGTGCTGCAGCGATGACGACCAGCGCAAGGACCGAGTTCAATATCAGCGCATGGGTTTGAGTCTCCTCCGAAGAGACGCTGGTCGTGAATATTGTCTGGCTCAGTATTATGGAGGAGAATATTGAGAGGACTGCAACGAGGATTTCGACTAGGAAAACGATCGCTGCAAGGTTCCAATAACGTTCGCGCCGACGCGCATCGCACCAGGCGGGCAGGGTTGGGGGATCAACATCCTCCCAGCTGATCTCTCGTGGCTCTTCCTCCCCGGGCATCGTGCTGGGGTACGAGATGATGAGACGGTCGCAACGCTTGGAGGAAAGGGAGATGAGGACGCCAAAAATGCTGATGCCGAAGAGCAGGGGGGTTAGCGTGAACTGACCAGAGACAAGGAATAACGTGAAGATCAAGACTCCCACGAGCAGAAACACCAACGCGAAGACGGTTATTCCGGCAAGGGCTCGACGGCCCTGCCTCACGCGCTTGGCGACGTTGTAGGCATCCGGCCACGGAGGGCCCATGCGGCCATCGCGGGTGACTCCTCGCGTGCTGGAGGTTCCGTTCGGGTGGGTGATGAGATCTCGGCGCAGTCCCGCCTCAATGTCCAGGGGGCGTGATGAGCCGGGTTCCTGCCCTGCCAGCTGGGTGAGGGTCTGGCGTAACAGCCCCCACTGCTCCTCAGCCACGAACTTCGGTGTGCGCAGGATCCATGCGGCACGAGCGCAGACGACCGCGAGGGCGATCGCTACGAGGACGAAGATACCGGGGAGGGCAATAAAGATCTTTTGGAAACCGGCAAAAGGGCCTCCTGGAGGCGTGGTTGAGGTGCTTTGGTGGAAGGGAATGAGGAAAAAGTACAGACCGAATCCCGCCAGTCCCAGTGCGGCGACAGTCTGCAGCAGCCGTATCAGCGCGTCTCTATTGATCTGAACGGATAGCGCCGCCGTGCCTGGGCTATAGGCGGTGATGGCACGGTCCACGGCTTGACGAACCTGCTGCTCGCTCACTGTGCTTGCTGGAACGGTCAGGCGTTCCTTGACGAGGGGCAGTGATGTCGGTGATCCCAGTCCGGCCTCATAGATCGGAGTGTGATACTCGTTGTGACCGTTATGACTGGAGTCATCCCTGCTGCTCGTGTGAATGCTCTCCACACGGGCGGGAACTCTCTGTTCGACGGTGACGATGTCTCCCTGTCTGCGTACGTGCACTGTGGGGAGCATCCAACGCGGGATCGCAGGGCCGTAGTGTCGTTTCGTAGGTTCAGGTGTCGTGCTCACGCAAGCTCTTCTCCTAGGGAATCGTTGCCCTCGAGCATAGGCTCATGAAATGACCTGGGAGAGGATTTTGAGGGTCTCGTCAAGAGCGAGCCAGGGGAGAGGCGCTAGCATCGGCCTCCATGGACTCCTTTGAGATGACCGTTCCCGCGGATGCCGACCTGCCCGCACTTGTTATGTCGGTCCCGACCAGCGACGATATCGACCGCATCGCTGAGATCTGCCAGGAGGCCGACATCCAGGAGTGGACCGTCATCCCTCGCGGCTACCAGCGCAGTGACGCGCAGGTCTTCGTCGAGCAGATCGTTGCTGACGGCTGGAGCGAGGGGGGCGAGCTCACCTGGGCGGTACGTGAAGTCGGCGACGACGACGCATCGCCGACCCTGGTGGGCATGCTCAGCATTACCCTGAGCGGCCCCGAAGGCGCTCGAACCGGAGAGATCGGCTACTGGCTCACCGCGGCTGCGCGGGGGCGTGGCACCATGACCCGCGCTGTCGCCGCCCTCATCGACACCGCCTTTGACCCGGACGGCCCTCTGGGCTTGTCGGCACTGCGGTGGCGCTGCGACATTCATGACTCAGGCCGCGGCCCGGTGCCCAACTGGGCCTCATGGAAGGTCGCCTGGTCCCTTGGCTTCCAGCGCGAGGGGCGAGTACGTCGCTTTCTGCTCACGGACGGACGGCTCCACGATGGCTGGGTCGGTACCCTGCTTCCCGAAGACCCTCGTGAGCCGCAAGCCCCCTGGGATGGTCCTATCGACGCGGGCGGCGTTGTTCCCCTCGTGGCGCACAACGGCGTCGGAGAGCGTGAGGGGGATGATCCTGAGGCCCTCGTGCGCCGCTTCCACCGCATTTACGGACTCCCCGTCCAGACCGACGGTGCCAGCCTTGAGCGCGAGAGCCTGAACATGCGCATGAGTCTCATCGCCGAGGAGTTCGCCGAGCTCGTCAGTGCCGTCTACGGGCAGGCGGCTCGCACCGAGGTCGAGTCGGGCTACCGCCGCGCCGTGGCCGCCGATGACGGCGCTCGTGACACCGTCGAGGCCGCCGACGCTCTGGCGGACCTCATCTACGTCATCTACGGCATGGCCCTGGAGACCGGGATCGACCTGGCGGCCGTGCTCGCCGAGGTTCAGCGTTCCAACATGTCCAAGCTGGGTGCCGATGGCAAGCCGGTCTACCGCGAGGACGGCAAGGTGCTCAAGGGGCCGGACTACTTCGCACCTGATGTGGCTGAGGTGCTGCGTCGTCGGCGTCTGCGCTGAGAAGCTGAGAAGAGACCATCGACACAACCATAACTTTACTGTACGTATAGTAAAGTTATGGCCATGACTCGTACCCCCGGACTTCGTGCCTGGGCGGCCCTGGCCGTCCTGACCCTGGCCGTGACCCTGCTGGCCATCGACTCCACGGTGCTGGCGCTGGCGATCCCCTCACTGAGCGCGGACCTGAGCCCAACGGCCAGCCAGCTGCTGTGGATCGGCGACATCTACTCCTTCACCCTGGCCGGTCTGCTGGTCACCATGGGCAATGTCGCCGACCGCATCGGTCGGCGCCGACTCCTGCTCATCGGGACGCTCGGCTTCGGCGCGGCCAGCATCATGGCGGCCTTCGCGCCGAGCGCGGGAACGCTCATCGCGGCGCGAGCACTGCTGGGCATCGGCGGTGCCACGATCATGCCTTCCACCCTGTCCCTCATCCGCAATATCTTCCCCGACGCACGCCGCCGCACCACCGCCATCGCCATCTGGTCCGCCGGCAGCTCCGGCGGCACCGCCCTGGGGCCGCTGGTTGGCGGAGTCCTGCTCGAGCACTTCTGGTGGGGCAGCGTCTTCCTCATCAACGTTCCCGTCATGGCGGCCGTCATCGTCACGGGCCTGTGGCTCCTGCCGGAGTCCAAGAACGAGCAGGGCGCCCCGGTTGATTTGGCCTCCGCGGTCCTGTCGGTCCTGGCCATCGTGCCGATCACCTACGCCGTCAAGTCCTTCGCCCACGACGGCCTGACGGCCGTTGCGGTAGCAGCGCTGGTGGGCGGCCTCGCCGCCGGATGGCTGTTCGTCAGGCGTCAACGCACGCTGGCCACGCCGCTGATCGACGTCGAGCTCTTCCGGCGCCCCGCATTCACCTGGGCGATTGCGGCCACTGTCCTGGCGATCTTCGCCTTGGCCGGCCTGCTGTACTTCTTCTCCCAGTACCTCCAGCTCGTTCGGGGCTACTCCACTCTCCGGGCGGGCCTGACCGAGCTGCCCGTGTCACTGGCCTCCATCGTCATTGTTGCGGTCGTGGCTGCGGTGGTGCGCAGGCTCGGCAACGGTCGGGCGCTGGGAAGCGGCCTGCTCGTGGCCGCGGTGGGACTGGTTGTGGTTGCTCTGGGGGAGTCCTACGGTGGAATCGTCGTTATCTGCATCGGCCTACTCATCATCGGTGCAGGCATTGGTCTGGCCTTCACGGTCTCCACCGGAGCGGTCCTGGGGGCGGTACCGGCGGACCGGGCCGGAGCGGCCTCCGCCATCTCCGAGACCGGTCTTGAGCTGGGCGTCGCCCTGGGGATCGCGGTGCTCGGTACGATTCAGGATGTCGGCTACCGGCTCCTGCTCGAGCCGGCCCCCTCGGGGCTTCCGGGGCGGGTGGCCACTGCCGCCGAACAGTCCTTGGCCACCCTGGCGGGCACTATCGATCCGAGCGACCCCGGGCAAGTCGAGCTGATGGTTCAGGCCCGAGAGGCATTCACGCGCGCCATGCAGACCACCGCAGTCATCGCAGCCATCATCCTCCTGGCCGCAGCCATCATGGCGGCGCGTCATGTTCCGGCTATGAGTGAGACGCCTGAGGAGACCTCATGAGAACCTCGAAACGGGACCGCATTGTTGCTGGAGCGCTTGAGCTAGCCCACCGAGATGGCTTCGACACGCTTACCTTCGATGCCCTGGCCGAGCACGTCGGACTGACTCGCGGCGGGATCATCTACCACTTCCGCACCAAGGCCGAGCTCCTGGAGGGTATTGCGAACGCCTTCTTCGAGCGATGGCAGGCTGAGGCCCTGGAGGCGCTGGGCAAGCCGATCGCGCAAGCGAGTCGCGCCGAGCGCATCGAGGCCCTGGCGCGCTCCGTCGTCGACGGCGAGATCCTCCCCGGCGAGGTCAGCTTCATGCTCTCGGCCACGCCGGAGGCGGAGATGCTCAAGGACGCCTGGAACGCGCTGCGCCGTGAGTGGGTGGGGGAGATCTCCGAGCTGACCTCGATGCAACGCGTGGCGCTGCTGGCAGTGGACGGATGGTGGGCCAACCGTGCCGTTGACAGTGACAGCCAGGACCCCGACGATCCCGAGATCGCCGAGTTCATCGTGTCCCTGGCCCGCGGCGAGCACGCCCGTGGATAGTGGATAGCAGTGACAGGCTCTCCTAGAAGCGGGGGATGTTACGCATGTTCGACGTCGCCATGCTCACGGCCTCGCCCGCACCGCGATTAAGGACGATCTTGCTCATTGCTGTGGCGAATCCGATCAACTGTTCACCCGTGATCTCCGGTGGCAGCGACAGGGCATTGGGATCGGTGATGATCTCCACCAGTGCTGGGCCATTGACGTCAAAGGCCTTCTGAAAGGCCCTGCGCAAGTCTCTTGGATCGTCAACGCGTTCGGCGTGGAAGCCGATCGACTGTGCCACTCCGGCATAGTTGACGTCGTGGACATCAGTACCGAAGTCTGGCAAACCATTGACCAGCATCTCAAGTTTAACCATGCCCAGAGTCGAGTTGTTGAAGACTACGACCTTGATCGGCAGGTTGTGCATACGGGCGGTCACGAGCTCTCCCATGAGCATGGACAGGCCGCCGTCGCCGGACACGGAGATCACCTGGCGGTGCGGGTGGGAGACCTGCGCACCAATGGCATGGGGAAGGGCGTTTGCCATAGAGCCGTGCAGGAAGGAGCCAATGAGTCGGCGTGTACCCAGAGGGTCGATGTAGCGTGCGGTCCACACGTTGCACATGCCAGTATCCGCGGTGAAGATCGCATCCTTGGCGGCGACCTCGTTGAGCACGTGGGCGGCATACTCGGGGTGAATGGGTTTGATCCTGTCCACCTTGCGCGTATAGGCGCCAATGGGCGCCTTCATGATCTTGGCGTGCTTCTTGAGCTGAGCCTTGAGGAATGCGTCGGAGCGACGTTTCTTAATATGCGGTAGGAGAGTTTCAATGAAGGGGATGACGTCGGAGTGAATCGGGTGGGAGACGTCGGTGCGCCGCCCCAGCTTCTCGGCGTGATTGTCTACCTGGACAGTGGTGGTCTCCGGTAGGAACTGGTCGTAGGGGAAGTCGGTACCCAGCAGAAGCAGCACGTCGGCGTCCTTCATGCCCTCGGCGGCGGCCCCGTATCCCAAGAGCCCCGTCATGCCGACGTCGTAAGGATTGTCGTACTGGATGAAGTCCTTGCCGCGCAACGAGTGACCGATCGGTGCTTTGAGCAGGTCGGCCAGGGCGATGACTTCGTCATGGGCACCCTTGACGCCGGCACCGGCGAAGATCGCCACCTTCCGCGATTTGTTGAGTAGGGCGGACACCTCGGCTACGTCAGCAGGGTTAGGTGACAGGATGGCCGGTCGGGCCTTGGAATACTCGGGAATGGCGGCTGTGGCCTTCTCGTCGGAGACATCTCCTGGCAATGTGATCACACTCACGCCGCCCAGGCTGACAGCGTGGCGGATTGCTGCGTTGACCACACGCGGAGCCTGCTTGGGAGTGGAGATGAGCTCAGAGTAGACGGAGCACTCGTTGAACAGACGATCCGGGTGGGTCTCCTGGAAGTAGGACTGGCCAATCTGAACGCTGGGGATATGCGAGGCGATCGCCAGCACCGGGGCGCCCGAACGCTGTGCATCGTACAGGCCATTAATGAGATGAAGGTTGCCTGGACCGCAGGAGCCGGCGCACACGGAGAGCTCGCCAGTCAGCTGTGCCTCGGCTGCGGCAGCGAAGGCGGCGGCCTCCTCGTGGCGTACGTGGACCCAATCGATCCCACCCTTGGCAGAACCGCCGGTCTTACGGACGGCGTCGACGACGGGATTGAGGGAGTCCCCTACGATGCCGTAGATTCTGCGGACGCCGGCATCGACGAGCTGGGCCACGAGCTGTTCTGCAACATTCATGCGTTTCTCCCTAGAAGTCCTGCATTCGAGTGACCTCATCAGGCTACGCCCAGTGCGACCATAGTCCTAGAATTGATGGCCTGTTGTGAACGAGAAGACCATCCGTACATGGCACGATGGGCCCATGAGCGAGACCACCGACGGCACCGACCTCCCGGAGTCGAACGTCTTCGCCAAGCCATGGCCGCTCGACCTTGGCCTGCCCGGCTTCACGGCCGTGGACCACGCCGACATCGAACCGGCCATCCGTGCCGGGATGGCTGCGGAGCGCCAGGAGTGGGAGGCGATCGCCACCAACGAGGCCGAACCCACGATCGCCAATACCGTCAACGCCCTGGAGCGATCCGGTGAGCTGCTGGAGCGGGCGCTGACGGTACTAGACGCCCTGACCTCCGCCACCGACTGCCCGGACCTTGATGAGCTCGAGGAGGCGCTCGCTCCCGAGCTGGCGGAGCACTCCGACGCCTACCATCTCGACTCACGTCTCTATGAGCGGTTCAAGACACTTGATGACCTTGTCGCCGCCGCCCCCGATGGCGAGGAGACGCGTGACGCCGACGGCACCGTCATCGACGCCGAGGCCGCCCGTTTCATCCGCCTGACCGTTGAGGAGTTCGAACGCAACGGCGTCGGCCTGGACGAATCCGACGCGTACGCGCTCAAGGCGATCAACGCCCGCGTCAACGCGCTCAAGATGCATTTCTCCGTCCTGGCCACCGAGGCCATGCATGCCGCTGAGGTCACCAACGTCACGGTTCCGCCGGCCCTCGCCACCACCCGAGCCCACGGCGCCAGAGCCGCCCTTCTGGCAAGGTCCATGAGTCGAGGGCTGGGCGAGCAGGACGACGCCGGCGACACCCGGGGCATCGTCCTGGAGCTCGCCGCGCTGCGTGCCGAACGGGCCGCCCTTCTGGGCTACCCGCACCACGCCGGCCTCGTGGCCGCCGAGTCGGCCGCACGAACCACCAAGGCGGTGTCCGAGATGCTGGCCCGCCTCACTCCTCCTGCCATGGCCAATGCCCGGCACGACGCCCAGGTCTACGCCGCCCGCATGGACAGCGATCCCCGGACCCAGGTGGGGGAGACCTTCGGCCCCGCCGACTGGCCCTTCTACGAGGCCGCAGAGCGCAAGGACCGCTTCGGCGTCGACGACGAGATCCTGGCCCCCTACCTGGAGCTGTGGAACGTCGTCACCAAGGGCGTCTTCTACGCCGCGAACCGTCTCTACGGCATCACCTTCCACGAGCGCGAGGACCTGGCCGAGCACATGTATGCCCCGGGTGTCCGGGTCTGGGAGGTGCGCGACGGCGAGGAGCCGGAGGCGCCGGTTCTGGGGCTCTTCGTCGGTGACTACTACGCCCGAGCCGGTAAGTCCGGAGGCGCCTGGATGGACAGCCTCGTCACCGGCTCGGCCCTCGCCGGCCGCAGGCCAGTGGTCATCAACTGCTGCAATATCGAGCAGCCCACCTCCGGTCCGGCCCTGCTGATTTGGGACGAGGTCATCACCTGTTTCCACGAGTTCGGACACGCCCTGCACGCTCTGCTCTCCGAGGCCCGCTACCCCTCAGCCTTCGGGACGGCCGTGCCTCGGGACGTCGTCGAGTTCCCCAGCCAGCTCAACGAGAAATGGGCCCTTCACCCCGAGGTGCTGTCCAGCTACGCATGCCACGTGGACACCGGCGAGCCTCTGCCCGCAGAGCTGGCCGAGCAGCTGCGCGGCCAAGGCACCTTCGGACAGGGTTACGCCACCACGGAGTACCTGGGAGCGGCTCTGCTCGACCAGGCCTGGCACACACTCACCCCGGACGAGGTCCCGCGGGACGTCCGCCAGGTCGAGCAGTTCGAGCATCAGGCTCTGGCCGAGGCCGGGATCAACGACGCGCTCGTGCCCCCGCGCTATCGCACCACCTACTTCTCCCACGTCTTCGCTGGCGGTTACAGCGCGGCCTACTACGCCTACATCTGGAGCGAGGTCATGGACGCCGACGCCATCGCCTGGTTCACCACCGACGGCGCGATCGACGGCGATCTCGGCCTGAACCGCAAGGCCGGGGATGCCTTCCGCCGTGAGTTCCTCGCTCGTGGCGACTCCCGGGACCCCCTGGTCTCCTACCGTGCCTTCACCGGGCGCGAACCCAGCATCCTGCCCCTTCTCAAGCGCCGTGGACTGACCTGACGGACACGGTCCGCGTCTTCACCTCATCATCACCGGAAGGAACACAATATGGCTCGCGTCACCATTGTTGGCGGTGGGTACGGCGGCATCACCGTCGCCAAGGCCCTCGACGACATCGCCGAGGTCACCCTCGTGGAGCAGAAGGACACCTTCGTCAGCCACGCCGCAGCGCTGCGGGCGGCCGTCGACCGGGACTGGGCGGAGAAGATCTTCCTGCCCTACGACCGGCTCCTGACCAACGGGCGCGTCCTCCACGGCACGGCGCTGGCCGTGCGCGGAACCACCGTCGAGGTCTCCGGTCACGGGCCGATCGAGGCCGACTACCTGGTGCTGGCAACCGGAACCGCGTACCCCTTCCCGGCCAAGCACATGGAGTCCTCCTCCATCATCGCCAAGGCCCGTATCGAGCGCGTTCACGCCAATCTCGAGCAGGCCTCGCGGGTGCTCATCGTGGGAGCCGGAGCGGTCGGCATCGAGCTGGCCGGCGAGATCACCTCCGCCTTCCCGGACATCGCGGTCACGATGCTGGAGACCTCTGACAAGATCCTCCCGGCCGGTGACTACAAGCCGGAGATCCGCGAGGCCATTGCCGACCAGCTCGCCCAGCGCAGGGTGGAGATCATCACCGGTGACTCTCTCGGCTTCCTGCCCCCCGTCGACGTCGGCGTGCTCTCCCCCTTCCGGGTCACCACCCAGGGAGGACGCCGCCTGGAGGCGGACATGTGGTTCCGCGCCTACGGCTCGGCGGCCGCCACCGGATTCCTCAGCGAGGACTACGACGAGGTGCGCCACTACGACGGCACCATCCGCGTTGACGAGTACCTCCGCGTCGTGGATCACCCTGGTGTCTGGGCCATCGGCGATATCACTGACGTGCGCGAGTCCAAGCGCGCCGATGCCGCCCGAGCCCACGCCCGAGTCGTTGCCAGCAACATCGCCGACCTCATCGCGGGGCGGGAGCCCGGAACGACCTACACGCCCGGAACCGAACGGATCATCCTGCCCCTGGGCCCCGACGGGGGCGCCTCGCAGATCCTGCGCGACGGAGTGCGCGTCGTCGTCGGATCTGAGGAGACCAGCAGGATCAAGGGGGAGGACCTCTTCCTGGGCTTCATCCGTCAAGAGCTGGGGATTGAGCAGGAGGCGTAATCAGAGGCGACGCGACCCCGTGTTGAGTTGCGCCTGTGTGCTGGGCGGGGGAGAGCCGGTAGTGTGTCCTGCATGACGAACGACCCGCGGTCCGCGCTCAACCGACTCATCGCCGCCTTCGAGGCGCATCTGGATGCTGCCGCAACCGGTGATGAGCTCTCCCCGGCCGTGGTCGCGGCTGAGAATGCTCTCCAGGACGCCTTCTTCACCTACGACGACTCGCTGTTCACCGCTTACGGTATCGAGCTCCCCTTCGAGGCCTTCGACTCCGACGGCGATGACGATGACGACGATGATGATGACTATGCCGATGACGAGGACGACGAGTACGACGACTACGACGATGACGAGGAGTACGACAACGAGGACTGACTGAGGTCTCTGACTGAACGGATTTCTTTCCTCAGCCCATCTCTCGGTGGTGGGGCTCGCGCACCTGGCGTGGGCCCCACCACTTTGTCACGGGTATGATACGGTTAAACCTGATAGGTAAGCCTTCCCTCAGTAACTGTGTGCGTGCGGCTGTGCTCGGTTGTCGCCCGCGAAGATAGGAATCCTGATGCCCATGTCTCCCTCCCGCCGTTAGCTGCTGTCTACTACCGCGGCCACAGCGGGTCTGCTGGCTCTGTCCGCCTGTAGCTCGAGGTCGTCGAGCTCGTCAGCCTCTGGGGCCGAAACCGCCTCCGCCGGATCGAGTGGAGAGACGGTGACTTACCCGGTCACCGTAAAGCATGCCCAAGGGGAGACCACGATCAAGGCGGCGCCCCAGCGCGTCGTCGTTCTCGACTATGGTGTCCTGGACTCCATGGCCGCTCTGGGCCTGGCCGACCTCGTCGTCGGCATCCCCAAGAGCGGAGGCAACCTGCCCAAGTCCCTGTCTCAGTTCCAGGACAAGAAGTACAAGGATATGGGCGGCCTCAAGGAGCCCAAGGAGGAGGCCATCGCCGAGGTCGGGCCGGACCTGGTGATCGTGGCGGGTAGGACCGCCAAGTTCTATGAGGACTTCTCAAGCAAGTTCACCACCATCAACATGACTGTCAAGCCGCAGGGTGCGAGTGCGACGGCCGCCGCGAGCCCCGATCAGGGCGGCAACGGAGACAAGGGCAAGAAGAACGAGCCTTCCGCGTCGATGACAGAGATCCTCACCAGCCACTCCACGATCCTCGGTTCGATCTTCGGCAAGAAGAGCGAGGCGGAGGCCAAGGTCAAGGAGTTCACCGATGCTGCTGCTCAGGTGGCCGCAGCGGCCAAGAACGCCGGCAAGGGCCTGTGTCTTCTGACCACCGGCGGCAAAGTGAGTGCCTTCGGCAAGGGTTCCCGCTTTGACGTCATCTTTGACGAGTTCGGCGTCACCCCTGCTGTTGAGAACATCGAGGAGGCGACCCACGGCGAGGCCGTCTCCTTCGAGTTCATCGGGCAGGCCAACCCTGACGTCCTCTTCGTCCTGGACCGCGACGCCACCATCGGGCAGGAGGGCTCCTCGGCCAAGGAGATTCTCGACAACGAGCTGGTCACCGCCACCAATGCCTGGAAGAACAACAAGGTCTACTACCTTGACGGCCCTGACTGGTACCTCCTGGGCGCCGGTTTCGGAGTCAGTCTGCGCATGGCCAAGGAGATCAAGGACGATTTGTCCGCATGAGCCCCAGGAATCCCGTTGCGGCCTGGGGACGCGGGTCGCGACGGTCAGGCCTATCGCTCCTGATCGGTGGCGTTCTGCTTCTGCTTGTCCTGGGACTTGCGTCGGTGTGTATCGGAGTGGCGGACTTCGATCCGGTGGATCTGGTTCGTTCCGGTTCGCAGGGCCGCTCCATGCGCCTCTTCCTGGTCTCCAGAGTGCCGCGCACCCTGGCGGCCGTCCTCGCCGGGTCGGGCATTGCCGTGGCGGGTGCCGTCATGCAGATGAGTGTGCGCAACCGTTTCGTGTCCCCGACGACGGCAGGTACGACTCAGTTCGCCGTCGTCGGGCTGCTGCTCGTGGCTCTCTTCGCGCCGGGCACCAGCGTTGTGGTGAAGATGGTGGTGGCCTCGGCATGCGCGGTAGCGGGCTCGGCCGTCTTCCTGTGGCTGCTGCGGCTGCTGCCTCATCGGCGCACGTCCGACGACGTCACCGTCCCTCTTATCGGTCTCATGCTCGGTGGCGTGGTCGGAGCGGGTACCACCTTCGTGGCCTGGCGCTATGACCTGCTTCAGTCACTGGGGTCCTGGACGGCCGGCGACCTCTCCCGGGTGCTGGCCGGCCGCTATGAGCTGCTCTGGCTGGTGGCGCTCATGGTCCTGCTGCTCTACCTCGCCGCCGACCGCCTCACTGTGGCGAGCCTTGGGGTAGAGACGGCCACCGGACTCGGGCTGAGCTACCACCGCACCATCAACCTGACGATCATGGCTGCGGCCGTCATGACGGCGGTCAGCATCGTCGTGGTCGGGAGCCTGCCCTTCCTGGGGCTCGTGGTACCCAACATCGTTTCCCGGCTCATGGGGGACAACTTGCGTCAGAGTCTTCCGATCATTGCCTTAGGCGGTGCCGTTCTGGCGCTGGGATGCGACGTCGTCGGACGCGTGGTCCGCTACCCCTACGAGGTTCCGCTGTCCGTCATCATGGGAGCCGTCGGCGCCGGTGTCTTCGCCGTGCTCATCCTGCGAGGAGTGGAACGTGGCTGACGTGCTGTCCAGACGTCGTCGCCGGGAGAACCGACGTTCCGTCCTTCGCCTGGTGGTCGTCCTGGTCCTGGTGCTGGTGGCCAGCGGCGTCTTCCTGGTCATCAACGTCTTCGATCCGCTTCTGGTCCTGCCCTACCGGCTGCCCTCCCTGGGGGCACTGGTGTGCGTGGGATGGGCCAGTGGCGTCTCCACCGTCATGTTCCAGACGGTCACCGGCAACCGGATCCTCACGCCCTCCGTACTCGGTCTGGATGCGCTCTACGTCTTGCTGCAGGTGGTTCTTCTCCTCGTGCTGGGGGCTGCGGGACTCTCCTCGCTGCCGGACCTGGGTGCTTTCGCCCTGACAGTCCTGGTGATGATCGGTGTGTCCATGGCGCTCATGGGGGCCGTGCTCGGTGCCAGGCGCTCGGTGACCACTCTGGTGCTGCTGGGCATCGTGCTGGGAACCTTCCTGCGCTCAGGGACCACCTTCATCCAGCGGCTCCTGGATCCCAACGACTTCCTCATTCTTCAGGACCGGCTCTTCGCCTCCTTCGGCTCGATCAACCCGGATCTTCTGGTGGTCTCGCTGGTCCTTACCGCCGCGGTGTCGATTCTGGCGATCCGGGAGCTGCGGGCGCTCGATGTCGTGGCTCTCGGGCCCGATATCGCCACCGCACTCGGAGTCGATCACCGTCGTATCAGCCGGCGTGTGATGGTCATGGTGGCCGTTCTGGTATCCGTGTCCACGGCCCTGGTCGGGCCGATCATGTTCCTGGGGCTGCTCGTTGCCCACCTGGCCTACTGGGCCGCCGGTACCAATCGCCATGTCGTCACCGTGCCCATGGCGGCACTTGTCGCCATGCTCGTCCTCATGATCGGTCAGACAGTGTTGGCCCATGTCCTGGACGCCGACAACGTCCTGTCCGTCATCATCGAGTTCCTCGGTGGGCTCACCCTCATCGCCCTGATCATCAGCTCCAGGAGACGTTCATGATCACAGTTCGTAGCCTCGCCAAGTCATACGGTGAGCGTCAGGTTCTCTCCGACGTCGACCTCGACCTGCCGGCCGGAGGAGTCATCGGGCTGGTCGGTGCCAACGGGGCAGGTAAGTCGACGCTGTTGTCCGTCATCGCAAGACTCCTGGGAGCCGACGCCGGCACGGTGGAAGTCGGTGGCCTGAACGTCGCCACGGCCCCGGGACGCCAGCTCGCCACCGTTCTGTCCGTCCTCAAGCAGGACAACCACCTCGCCGTGCGACTGACTGTGCGTGACCTTGTGGGATTCGGCCGCTATCCGCACAACCGGGGACGTCCCACCGTGCACGATGAGACGATCGTCGACCAGGCCCTGGAGTGGATGGACCTGACGGAGCTGGCCGACCGCTACCTCGACGAGATGTCCGGTGGGCAGCGCCAGCGTGCCTTCGTCGCCATGGTGCTGGCCCAGGAGACGCCCTACATGCTCCTGGACGAGCCCCTCAACAACCTGGACATGGTCCACTCGGTGGCCATGATGCGCCGTCTGCGTGCCGCCGCCCACGAGCTCGAGCGCACTGTGGTTATTGTGATGCATGACATCAACATGGCCGCCGCATGGTCGGACCGGATCGTCGCCATGCGTGAGGGCAGAGTCATCCTTCAGGGAACCCCCGAGGAGACGATGACCCGAGAGTGCCTTAGCGAGGTCTTCGGCATGGACGTACCCGTCCATGAGATCGACGGCAGGCGCATCGCCCTCGTATGGGGCTGATATTCGCCAGGCGCCGCTTCAAGCAGTGTCGCGAGTCTCAGAAACGCTCGGGGTAGCCGAGCTGTAACGAGGTGACCTCGTCCAGGGCGTGGCGGATCTGAACCGGAAGCTCCAGGTCGTCGGCCGAAAGCACGCCTTGAAGCTGAGCCGGTGTACGCGCCCCCACGATGGTGGAGGCGACCCCGGGGGCGTCACGGGCCCAGGTCAGGGCGACCTCGGCCGGCTTGCGGTCCAGTCCCGAGGCTGCAGTGGCCACGGCCTCGACGACACCCCGGTGCGAGTCGCCCAGGTAGGGGGAGACGTAGGAGCGCAGGTGCGGTGAGCCAGCCCGCGAGTCCGGTGGGATCGTTGCCCGGTACTTGCCCGTGAGCACCCCTCGCCCCAGGGGCGCGTACCCCAGGATGCCGAAACCCAGAGCCTGGGAGGCGGGCATGAGCTCGCGCTCGATTCCCCGGGAGAGGAGCGAGTGCTCCACCTCGACGGCGGCCAGCCCCGGACCCCGACCGTTCTCGCTGAGCAGGTCGTGCATACGTACCGAGGCCCATGCCGGATGGTTGGCGATACCCACGTAGCGGGTACGCCCGGAGGAGACGGCCATGCTCAGGGCGTGGGCCGTCTCCTCCAGGGAGGTGCTGGGATCCGGCACCTGAACCAGCAGCAGGTCGAGGTGGTCAGTGCCCAGTCGGGCCAGGCTGGTATCGAGCGTGTCCAACAGGGACCCGCGGGAGGCATCGGCCACCGAGGACCGTTCTCCGGTGCGCCAGGTACGTACTCCGGCCTTGGAGACCAGGACGAGGTCCTGACGATCTACGTGCTCACGCAGGAGCGCTCCAATGACCTCCTCGCTGACGCCTTCGCCGTAGGAGGCCGCGGTGTCCACGAGGGTTCCCCCGGTGTCGAGGAAGATGTCGAGCTGCTCCTTGGCCTCGAGCTCGTCGGTGTCCCGCCCCCAGGTCATCGTGCCCAGGCCCACGGAGGACACACGCAGGCCGGTCCGGCCGAGTCTCCTGTGCTCCATAGGCCTAACCGTAGCGGCTTAGCCTACTTGCGGACGGTGATGGTCCAGGCCGCGTCGCCGGTGCGCTCGAACTCGGTGACGGTGTAGCCGTTGTCGGCAGCCCAGGCGGGAAGAGTCTGAGTGCCCTGGGTGCAGTCGAAGCCGATGACGAGCTCGTCGCCGGTGTCTAGGTCCTCCATGGCCTCCTCCGCCTCGATGACAGGGAAGGGGCAGACCTGGCCGGTGGTCTCCAGAACAGTGCGCATGAGTATCTCCTTGGTTATCGTGCGTTGCCGTGACGTCGTCAGTGGGCTGTGGTGAGTGTCAGACGCTGGCGGGGACGCGGACGGTGGCGCGTTCGGCGCGACGTCGCTGCCGGGGACGGATGAGAAGGAACCAGGAGGCAGCCCCGACCCCTAGGACCTGGAAGACGAGGGCAATCCAGCCCTGCCATGACAGGAGCGAGGTCTGCACCAGGGCGTTGCCGATCGAGCAGCCGCCGGCCCAGGCGGCGCCGGTTCCCATGAGGATGCCGCCAATGATGGAGCGTTGGATGACCTGGGCACTGGGCACGCGGACGCGGAACTCCCCGGAGGCTTTGGCCGCGATGTAGGAACCGAACAGAATTCCCAGGACCAGGAGCACGCCCCAGTCGAGTCGCTTGGGGTCACCGGTGACGATGAGGTTCACCAGGTTCGACGACGGCGCCGTGATTCCGAGCCCGTCCGGGCGCCCTGAGGCCCAGGACGTGGGCCAGGCGATGATGGCGACGATCCCGACGAGGAGTCCCGTCACCAGCGGGTTCCACTGCTTCTCCAGCAGTAGGTGAGCCAGGCCCGTGCGCTGTGCGGGCAGCTGGACCTGGGCGGGGCGGCTGCGCCCGAGGATGACGAAGCGGTGCACGACTACGCCGGTGACTCCGGCCAGGATGACGACGCCGATCCAGTCCGGCACACCGATGGAGGCGGGGATGGTGGTGAGGTTGGTGACCCATAGTCCCTTGACCCAGGTGGTCACTCCCGACAGGATTCCGGTCTTCGACGCGGCCGCAGCGGTGGCGTATGCCACGAGTGCGAACCAGGAGCCGACCAGGCCCTCACCGGCGCGGTAGTAGGTGCCAGTGGCGCAGCCTCCGGCCAGGACGATCCCGACTCCGAAGAGGAAGGATCCGACGACGGTGGCAACCACCGACAACCTGGGGATCTCGGGTGTGATGGAGCCTGTGCCGGTGAGGACCGCGACTCCGACCGCCTGAACGGCGATGGCCAGCAGGAAGGCTGTGAACCAGCGCCAGGAGCGGGAGACCCACAGGTCGCGGAAGGCCCCGGTGATGCAGAAACGGCCTCGTTGAAGGATGAAGCCGAGGACGGCTCCAACGATGAGTCCGGTAAGGATGGTGGGTGATGGCACGGTGAGGTCCTTGTCCGGCTGCTGCTCTCAGGCACAAGCAGCCTGCATGGGGACCGGTGACGCAGCACAGGCGAGGAAAGAACTAGAGACAGGCCACGTCATCCGGTGGGGGAGTGAGGTGGAGGCCTGGCTGGACGCGGCTGGTGGGGCGCCGTCTTAGGGGCGCCGGGAGCCGGAGAGAACGATCTGTCTGAGACCGCCTCAGAACGCCCGAACCAGGCAGCGCATACACATGCCGGCTCCGCGCAAAGCGGTGCGGGCGGTGTGAGCCTGGGCGACGTTCATGTGCTTCTCCGTTGGAAGTGGTTGGCGACGGTTGTCAACCGCCACGGACTCTAACCGACTGCTTCTCGCCGTGGCAATTCCTGAACGGTGGTCGAGATCAGGCGGCAGTGCGTCGGGCACTCAGGAGGCGGGTGACTCCGTCGTCGGGCATATGTGGCGTGGTGCCGCCGAATAACGGGCACTGGGCCTGGAAGGCGCACCAGTCGCACAGCCGGGAGCGGCGGGGGCGGAACTCCCCGGAGCGAGCGCAGTCCTCGACCTCGTCCCACAGGTGGGCCAGGCGGGTCTCGGTCTGTTCTAGCTCAGCCAGACGAGGATCGTGGGTCAGGACTCGCCCGTCCTTGAGATAGACCAGCTGGAGGCGGGCCGGCGCCTGTCCGCGCAGGCGCCACAGCACCAGGGCGTAGAAGCGCATCTGGAACAGCGCCTCCTCCATGAAACGCGTGCCGGGGCTGCGGCCGGTCTTGTAGTCGACCACGCGCATGGCGCCGTCGGGCGCCACGTCCAGGCGGTCGACGAAGCCTCGCAGAAGCAGGCCGTCGCCGGTCTCGGTCTGGACGAAGAGCTCACGCTCGGCCGGCTCCAGGCGCTGTGGGTTCTCCAGGGTGAAGTAGGTCCGGATGAGCCCGCGGGCCTCCTCCAGCCAGGTCTCCACCTGGCCGCTGCCCTCGAACAGCCCCATGACCTCCGGGTTCTTCTCCCGGTGGGAGGCCCACTGGCTGGGCAGCAGGTCAAGCGCCGCCTCGGGCCGGCGATCGGAGGGCGGCAGGTCGTAGAGACGCTCCAGCACACCATGAACAACGGTCCCCTTGTGCGTGGCCAGGGAACCGGGCTCGGGAAGACGGTCGACCGTGCGCAGGCGGAACATGAGCGGGCACTGCATGAAGTCCTTGGCCCGCGATGGTGACAGGGCGGCGCGGCGCCGGTTGGCGAAGGAGGTGGTGGCGGTGCGCGGCTCAGTGGACATGGGGGTGACGCTACCGCGGAGAGGTGACAGGACGTCGGACATGAAGGCGGCTGCTCCACAACGTGCGTCGCGGTCGGTACGGGAACCGGCTGTGGCCTCCGAGCCGATGCGGCGAGCTGCTCCTGACGGCGCTAGGCTCGCGCCCATGCCTGCCTCCTCATCGACCGGCGAGTGGGTGATCGCCCGTATCGGTGGTGCTCCTGTTGTCATCTCGCCGACCTCCCTTCTGCTCGGCGTGCTCATCGCCGGCAGCTGGTACCCACTGGTCTCCGCCGCCCTGGAAGCCTTCGGGACCATGACAGTGCTGCTGGTGGTGGTTACCACGGTCCTGGGCGTGGCTGCCTCGGTCCTGCTGCACGAGCTGGCCCATGGGCTGACCGGTACTCTCATGGGACGGTGTCCCACTCGTTACGAGCTCTACCTGTGGGGCGGACGCACGTCCTTCGGGCCGGCACGCGAGTGGACCGCGTGGAAGGATCTGGCCACATCCCTGTCCGGTCCGGCCACCAACCTGCTCATCTGGCTCCTTGGGACGCTGGTGCAGGAATTCGCGCGCCTCTCGGTTCCCGTGGCCTTCACCGTGTGGGCTGTGACGCTGGTCAACCTGGCCCTGGCCGTTTTCAACGCTCTTCCGGGGCTTCCCCTCGATGGCGGCTATGCCTTGGCAGCGCTCGTGGTCCAGGTGACCGGAAATCGCCGGCTCGGTCTCAAGGCTGCCGGTTGGGGCGGACTCATCGTGGTCGGCGGCGTCATGTGGTGGTGGATTCTGCGTCCACTCGTGCTGTATGGGCGCCAGCCCGGCGCATTCAACCTCATCCTGGTCGTCATGGTGGGCTGGTCGATCGTGGCCTCCAGCTGGCAGGTGCTCGAGCTCGGGGGAGGTGCCCGGGCCGCCTCGAAGCTGGACCTGCGTGAGCTGTCCCGGCCCGTGCACGTCGTCGGACCCGATACGTCCCTGTCGCAGGCACGCGAGGCGCTCGCAGGCGGGACTGCCCTCATCCTGGTGATTGACGGCACCGAGCTCGTGGGCGCTATTGACGCGGCCTCTCTCGACGAGGTCGGACTGGGTGACACGGCAGGTACGACGGATCCCACGTCCGTCGCCGGCGTGACCGCGGGTCAGGTCTGCACGGTGCTGCCGGCAGCGGCGGTGACGACTGAGCTGACCGGTCAGGCGGCTGCCGACGCCATGAAACGAGCCCGAGAGGTCTCGCGCTGGCTGGTGCTGGTGGACTCAGGGACCCTGAGCGGTGCCGTTCCCACCGGCGCGCGCTGAGGAGCAGCGCGACTGAAATGACTAAGCCGCCCGACCATGCGAAGGGATCGTCAAGCTCATCGGGGCCGAACGTACTGTGGATGATAACCTTCAGTTCGGATCAAATGCTTCCGGGCATCCGTATCAGCGTCATCTTCTAAGGTGAAACCAATGAGCGACGTCAACTCTCAGGACCTTTCTCAGGAGATCCTGGCTTCGCCGGCCAAGGCATCGATCTTCCTCACCGTGACCGTACGGAGTGGGGGCGAGGCCCAGGTCATCGATCTGCTGACTGGTGTATCCGGGCTGACCCGGGCCGTTGGTTTCCGCTACCCCGAGACGATGCTCAGCTGCGTCGTCGGCATTGGGGCAGGCATGTGGGACCGTCTCTTCGACGTGCCTCGACCTGAGTATCTGCACGATTTCACGGAACTTCAGGGAGGAAAGCACAGTGCTCCGTCGACGCCAGGAGACCTGTTCTTCCACCTGCGCGCCTCAACGCTCGACATGTGCTTTGAGCTGGTGCGCCAGATCATGCGCCGACTGGGCTCCGTGGTCGACACCTACGATGAGGTCCACGCCTTTCGCTACCTGGACAATCGAGACCCTCTGGGCTTCGTCGACGGTACCGAGAGTCCGCGGGGGCAAGCGGCTGTCGCAGCGGCGCTCATCGACGAAGGTGCTTGGGCGGGCGGCAGCTACATCATTGAGCAGAAGTACATCCACAACCTCACCGCCTGGGACTCGTTGAGCGTCGAGGAACAGGAACGCGTTATCGGTCGCACCAAGTTCGATGACATCCAGCTTCCTGATAATGAGCAGCCCACCAACAGTCACGTGACCATGAATACCATCGAGGACGCCGACGGCAACGAGCTCCAGATCGTGCGTGACAATCTCGCCTTCGGTGAGGCCTCCGGGGACCAGGGCACGTTCTTCATGAGCTACGCCGCAGACCCACGCGTCACTGAGCTCATGCTCAGGCGTATGTTCCTGGGGGAGCCCGAAGGCAACTACGACCGCATTCTCGACTTCTCCACGCCCCTGACAGGCTGCCTCTTCTTTGCTCCGCCGGCCGCTTTCCTCGACGACGCCGACCAGTACGCGCACGATGCCGTCCGACCTGAGGCCGGGCCGGAGGACCCAACCCAGCCCGCCACTGAGCTGAGCGCCGCCAGAGGTCTTGGGTTCAATGTGTCTTCTGAAGCGCCGCGTGACCAGACACCAGATGATCACAGCAACGGTGCGGGCTCCACTGCCGCACCGTCCGACGGATCCCTTGGGATCGGAAACCTGAAAGGCCGAGTATGAACAACCTGCATCGACAGCTCGCCCCCATCTCCGAGGCCGCCTGGGGCGAGATCGACCAAGAGGCGCGGCGCACCTTCATCCGCTGGATCGCCGGACGACGTGTCGTCGACGTGGTTGGACCCGACGGAGAGGATCTGGCGGCAGTACGCACCGGTCACCAGGTACGCGTGGACATCCCCTTCGAAGGTGTCCAGGCTCATCAGCGTCAGGTCCGGCAGATCGTCGAGCTGCGGGTTCCCTTCCGGGTTAGCCGCGAGGCCGTCGATGCCGTCGACCGGGGAGCCCAGGACTCCGACTGGCAACCCGTTAAGGATGCTGTTGCTCAGATCGCCAGAGCTGAGGACGGCATTGTCTTCGATGGGCTGGCGAGCGCGGGCCTTGAGGGGTTGATTCCCTCAAGTTCCAACCCTGTCGTATCGCTCCCGCAGCCGAAGGATCTTCCTGACGCCGTAGCTGCTGCGCTCAAGGAGCTCCGCCTCGCCGGAGTCGAAGGTCCATACGCCCTTCTGCTCTCCGCCGAGCTGTGGACCGCCGTCGCCGAGACCACTGATGACGGATACCCGATCCGCAAGCACATCGATCGCCTCCTGGATGGTGAGGTCCTATGGGCTCCCGCCATTCAGGGCGCCGTTCTGCTGAGCACGCGGGGCGGCGACTATGAGCTGCACCTCGGCCAGGACCTGTCCATCGGATATCTCTCACACGATGCCGAGTCGATTGAGCTCTATCTCCAAGAGACGCTCACCTTCCTTCCTTACACCTCCGAGGCGAGTGTCGTGCTGACGCACTGAGGCCGCGCACCGGTCATACACTCGCTTCTGATGAGCGAGCAGACTGAGCACACCGAGCACACGGCGACCTCACTCGAGAAGCCGCACCAGCGTCCGGCTCCCCAAGAGATCTTGGGACAGGCCGGCCGTCGCGGGCCCTTCCGTTACGGCGAACGCATCCAGGTCACCGACACCAAGGGCCGCAAGAACACCTTCCTGCTCGACCCCCAGGGCTACTTCCAGTCCGTGCGCGGCTCCTTCCGCCACCGTGACGTCGTCGGTCTGGACGAGGGCAGCGTCATCGAGACCGACACCGGCCACGAGCTGCTCCTGCTGCGCCCGCTCCTGGCCGACTACGTGCTCTCCATGCCCCGCGGTGCGCAGGTGGTCTACCCCAAGGACTCCGGACAGGTCATCGCCATGGGCGACATCTTCCCCGGCGCCCGCGTTCTGGAGGCCGGCGTCGGCTCGGGCGCACTGACCATGAACCTGCTCTCCGCTATCGGGGAGAGCGGCCACCTGCTGTCCATCGAGCGCCGCGAGGACTTCGCCCGGATCGCCGCCTCCAACGTGGACGCCTGGTTCGGCCGCCACCACCCCGCCTGGGAGCTGTGCACCGGCGACTTCGCCGAGATCGTCGCCGCCCGGGTGGAACCGGGCAGCATCGACCGGGTGGTCCTGGACATGCTCGCGCCCTGGGAGAACGTCGAGGCCGCCTCCTCGGCCCTGGCCCCGGGCGGGCTCTTCCTGGCCTACGTCGCCACCGTCACCCAGCTCTCTCGCACCGTGGAGGCCCTGCGTCACAGCGGGCTGTTCACCGAGCCCGAGTCCTGGGAGTCCATGGTGCGCACCTGGAACGTCGACGGGCTGGCCGTGCGCCCAGACCACCGCATGGTGGCGCACACCGGGTTCCTCCTGACCGCCCGTCGCCTGGCCGCAGGCTCTCGGCCCCTGACCCGCAAGCGCCCGCCCGCCCGCGGTGCCTACGACGAGGGCGGCTACTGGCTGCCCGACGACGTCAAGGAACGCACCAGCACCGACAAGAAGGTCCGTCGCGTCCTACGCGACTGCCGGGCCAAACAGCCCACCGACGCCACCGTCGTTCAGGACGGGACCGCCGACCACACCCAGGACAGCACTCATGTCTGAACCGTCTTCAGCCGGCGCCGACACGGCGCAGCCGCTGGGCATGCCCGCCAAGGACTTCACCAGTCACCAGCTGCGCGAGGCCCGCGCCCAGGCCGTCAGCCTGGCCTCCAAGAACGAGCGCCTCGTCGCCGCCCTGGGCACCGCCCGTGAGCGCATCACCGAGCTGGGCCAGCAGCTCGACGCCGTCACCCGGCCCCCGGTCACCCTGGGACTGCTCACCGCAATTCCCGGCACACAGGACCTCTCCCACGCCGGTGACGGCGAGCGGGCCGGAGACGACACCACCCGGGAGCGCGAGGTCGCCGTGAGCCTCTCCGGCCGCCAGATGCTCCTGCACGTCCACCCGGGTGTGGACGACGCCGAGCTGAAGGTCGGGCGGCTTGTGGCGGTCAACGACCAGATGCTCGTCGTCGCCACCCTCCCCGAGCCCCAGACCGGCGAGGCCGTCACCCTTGAGGAGACCCTCGACGACTCCCGTGTCCTGGTGAGCACCGGCGGAGGAGGCACGAAAATCCTGACCCTGTCCTCCTCACTGCGCCGCGTTGCCGGTACCGAAGAGGGACTCAAGCCCGGCGACACCCTGGCCGCCGACCTGCGCGCCGACATCGCTACGACTCTCATCGAACGCACCAACGTCGAGCAGCTCGTCGTCGCAGAGACTCCCGACGTCTCCTGGGCGGACATCGGAGGACTGGGGCCGCAGATCGAGCAGATCCGCGACGCCCTCGAGCTGCCCTTCACTCACCCGGAGCTCTTCCAGGCCTACGGGCTGCGTGCGCCCAAGGGGCTGCTGCTCTACGGTCCACCCGGCTGCGGCAAGACCCTCATCGCCAAGGCCGTCGCCACCTCGCTGGCCGGATCTGGACGTGCCCCGACGCAGGGCCGCTCGGCCGCCTTCCTCAACATCAAGGGCCCCGAGCTGCTGAGCAAGTTCGTCGGCGAGACCGAGCGGCAGATCCGCGCCATCTTCGACCAGGCCCGCAAGGCCGCCGCCGAGGACCGGCCGGTGGTCATCTTCTTCGATGAGATGGAGGCACTCTTCCGCACCCGCGGCACCGGCGTGTCCTCCGACGTCGAGACCATGATCGTGCCGCAGGTCCTCGCGGAGATCGACGGCGTGGAGTCCCTGCGCAACGTCGTCATCATCGGCGCCTCCAACCGTGAGGACATGATCGATCCCGCTATCCTGCGCCCCGGGCGCCTGGATATGAAGATCCGCATCAACCGGCCCGATGAGAGCGGGGCCGAGGAGATCCTCGCCCGGCACCTCACCGCCGACCTGCCTCTGGCCCCTGCTGAGCTCGCGGCTCACGGGGGAGACCGCGAGGCCACCGCGTGCGCCCTGCGCCGCGTCGTCGTTGAGACGCTTTACGCGCGGAACGAGGAAACCGCCGTCCTGGAGATCACCGAGGCGCACGCAGCCTCAGGCGGTGCTGCCACTCGCACTCTCCACCTGGCCGACCTGGCCAGCGGCGCCATGCTGGCCGCCATCGTCTCCCGGGCCAAGACGGCCTCCATCAAGGACGAGCTCTCCGGGGGAGACGGGGGCCTGAGCGCGGACAGGCTCCGCGTAGCTGTTGAGCTCGAGGCCCGGCAGAACGAGGAGATCGCCGGAGCCACTACCCCTGAGGGGTGGGCCCGGCTCATCGGTGCCCGTACCTCGAAAATCCTTGGTGTTCGCAGACTCGGGAGGGAGGGAATATGAGTGACAGCGGCTTTCAACCGGGGCCGGTGAGACGTCCCGTCGGCCTGGAGACTGAGTTCGGGATCCTGCGGCCGGGTGACCCCTATGCCAACCCCGTGGTCCTCTCCAGCCAGGTTGTGGAGGCCTACTGCACCGCTGCCGACGTACCCGCAGTGCGATGGGACTATGAGGGGGAGGACCCTCTGGCCGACTTGCGCGGCGGAAGACTTCAGCGGTCTGTCGCCCACCCCAGTCAGCTCACCGACGACCCCACGCGCCCGGCGCCCTCAGGTGACGCCCAGCCGCCGGCTCCTTGGGGCTCACGCGCCCGGCCCAGCGCTGCGGAGGCCGCTCTGCCGCATGCCACGACAGCGGTTCTGGTCAACGGGGCTCGCCTGTACGTGGACCATGCCCACCCCGAGTACTCCTCACCGGAGGTCCTCACCCCCCACGACGCCCTCGTCTGGGACCGGGCCGGGGAAGTGGTGGCCAGAAACGCCATGGAGGGTCTGAGCGATGGTGACCGTGGCGCGGGCGCACCGGCGGAGATCGTCCTGTACAAGAACAATGTCGACGGCAAGGGGGCGGCCTACGGCTCGCACGAGAACTACCTCGTGCAGAGAGACCTGCCCCTCGAAGAGCTGGCCGCGGTCCTGATCCCCTTCCTGGTCACCCGCCCCGTCGTCGTGGGCGCCGGCAGGGTCGGCATCGGCCAGCGCAGTGAGCGGCCCGGTTTCCAGATCAGTCAGCGAGCCGACTACGTCGAGTCCGAGATCGGCCTGCAGACCACCTTCAACCGCCCTATCATCAACACCCGCGACGAACCGCACGCCAACGGTGCGCGCTGGCGTCGTCTGCACGTCATCAACGGCGACGCCAACCGCTTCGACGTCCCCATCTATCTCAAGGTCGCTACCACCGACCTGCTCCTGTGGTTCCTGGAGCAGGCCAACGCCGAGGACACCGGTGTGTTCAGAGACGCCCTGAGCAAGCTGGAGCGCCTGGTGCTCACCGGTGACCCCGTCGAGGAGCACTGGGCCGTATCCCATGACCCCACTCTCTCCTACGAGCTGAACACCAGGGGCGGGGCCACAACCGCCCTGGTGATCCAGCGCACCTTCCTTGACGCCGTCACCCCGGCTGTCAGACGTACCGGTGACGCCGAGGCGCAGCGCGCCCTGGCCCTGTGGGGACAGACCCTCGACGCCCTGGAGCAGTGGCGCCGCGACGGATCGGGCCCGGCCGCCCAGCTCGTGGAGTGGGTCGCCAAGTACGAGCTCTGTGAGGGAATGCGCCGCCGGTCGGGAACCGGCTGGGACGATCCCCGCCTGGCTGCTCTCGACATCCAGTGGGCCGATCTGCGCCCGGGACGCTCCGTGATCGACAAGCTCGACGCCGCCGGTCGGATCCACCGACTGGTCTCCGAGGCCGAGGTCCGGCGTGCCGCCACTGCTCCTCCCGAGGGCACTCGCGCCACCATTCGCGGCCACGCCATCAACCGTTTCCCCCAGATCGTGGGAGCCTCCTGGACCTGCCTTGTCCTCGACGTCCCAGGTGCCCCTGAGCTGCTGCGCCTGCGTCTGCCCGAGGACGTCGCCGTCGGAGCGGATGAGACGGCGACCATCCTGGAGGAAATTGGTCGTCGGGCGGCACCTGAGAGAGACTGAACCCCACAGCGTCCATTGGCGACGCGTTGCTCGAGAGCACGAGTGAAGGAGCACCACATGACGCCGAATCACGCCAATCAGTCTTACGGGCAGGTTCATCGCGCCGGCGTCGAGTCCGCCCTCGAGGACACCGAGGAGGCGGTCTCCACCAAAACGACGACGGCCTCCGCGCGGTCTGCACAGATGGCAGCAGCCGCCCAGTTCAGTGACGTCGACAGCATCCTCGATGAGATCGACTCGGTCATTGAGACCAATGCTGCGGCCTTCGTTCAAGGCTTCGTCCAGAAGGGCGGCCAGTGAGCATGAGTGGCTCACGCCCCCCGGCGCGCCGCATCTTCGGGGTGGAGACCGAGTACGGCATCACCTGCGCCCCCACCAGTGACGGCCTGCCGCCCCTGGACGCCGACCATGCCGCTCGCGAGCTCTTCGACCCAGTGGTTCAGCGATCACGTTCCTCGAATGTCTTCACCCGTGGGGGCGCTCGCCTTTACCTGGACGTGGGCTCCCACCCGGAGTTCGCCACCGCCGAGTGCGACCGTCTTGCGGATCTGCTCGCCCAGGACCGCGCCGGCGAGCTGGTCATGGCGGACCTGGCCCAGCAGGCCAACGCCCGCCTGGCCGCAGCGGGAGTTCCCGGACGGATCCACCTGCTGAAGAACAACCGCGACGCCGAGGGCAATGGCTTCGGCTGCCATGAGAACTACCTCGTGCGTCGTCGCGGCGACTTCTGGAACGACGCGCGCACCCTTGTTCCCCACCTGGTGACCCGGCAGATCCTCGTGGGTGCCGGTCACATCACCGCGGACGCGGAGGCCCGTCGCGCGCCCCATTCCAGTGGCCTCGGATACTCGAGCTACGTCTTCTCCCAGCGGGCCGACCAGATGTGGGACGCGGTCTCCTCTGCAACGACCCGCGCCAGGCCACTGATCAACACCCGCGACGAACCGCACGCCGATGCCGAGCGCTACCGGCGCATGCACGTCATCGTCGGGGACTCCAATGTCGCTCAGGGATCCACCCTGCTCAAGGTGGCGGCCATGGACCTGCTCCTGGACTATCTGGAGAGCGGGGGAGACCTGAGCGACCTGACCCTGGCCGATCCCATACGGGCCATCCGCGACACCTGCCACGACCTGAGCGGAGGCGCGCTCCTGGAGCTCTCCGACGGCCGAACCATGACGTCGCTGGAGATGCAGGCCGAGCATCTCGATCGGCTGCGCAACCACGTCGCTGGAGACCTCGAGGTCACCGAGCTGCACGCCGCCGCTCTGGACCTCTGGGAGCGGGGACTCCAGGCCGTCCGGCTCCAGCAGCCCGAGCTCGTGGCCACGGAGCTGGACTGGGCGGCCAAGCACCAGCTGGTCACCCGCTACTGTCAGCTGCACGGTACGGACCTCGCTGATCCGCGGGTGACCCGGCTGACCCTGGCCTACCACGACGTCTCGCCTGAGCAGGGGCTGCGCCAACGCCTGGAGAACGCAGGCATGCTACGCCGTTTCGTTGATGACGAGGCCTGCCGACGTGCGATCGACACCCCGCCCGCCACAACGCGCGCGCATCTGCGTGGTGTGGTTGTCGCCAGGGCTGAGGACCTTCGCCGAGACCTGACGGTCGACTGGGTGAGCCTTCGACTCGACGACGGTGCCTCCCCGACTGTTACCCTGAGTGATCCCTTCTGTGCTGCAGATAAGCGCGTCGACGCACTCCTGGAGAACATGGAGCACTCGGCAACCGACCTCCCCGCCGGGGTGTGAACGGTACACGTTCACCACACCGGCGAGGCGACCGACGGAAGACGCAACATGAGCACTACCTCCACCCCCGATCCCGGAGCAGACGCCCCCCTGACCAGGCGTCAGCGCCGTGCGCTCGAACGGGCTCAGCAGGCTCAGCAGGAGGCACAGACCCAGGACCTCCCGGCACTGTCCCAACCTCCTGCGCAGACCCGACCCGCCGGTACCCAGTCCACCAGTGCACGATCCGTCGGCACGCCGACGCCGGCTCGCCCGGCTCGTACGGCGCCACAGTCTCAGCCGCAAGTGTCACACCATCCCACCGTCCCCGCGCAAAACGCCTCCCGTCCCTGGCGACCCGTAGCTGCCGCCCCGGCATCCACGGCATCGCGTGCTGGCGGTCATGATCCCCGCAGCACCTACACGGCAGCTGATCGAGGCGATCGTGCCGACGAGCCTGCGCATCCAGACGATGACGCGATTGACGGGACAGAGGATTCAGAACCGACGCAGCGGCGGCGTACCCTGGGCGGTCCGCTGGGCCGTATGCCCAGGGGACCCCTGGCCGTCGGCCTGATCGGTGTCGTTGTCCTCGCCATGATCCTGGTGCCACTGGCGGTCAACAAGTTCGTCTCCGGCAGGAACGGCTCAGGGACGAGCACCGTGGCCCAGGCGACAGTACTCGATGGCAACGCCCCTTTGAGCCAGTTGCTGACAATCAGCGGACGAGTCGGGTCGGGCTCGGCACCTTCCATCACTCTGAGCAACGAGGCATCCCTGTCAGCCCCCAGCTCCGTGCTGACCGATGTCGTCGAGACCGGTCAGGGACGTGAGGTCTCGGAGGGATCACCGGTCATCCTTCAGGTCTCCCAGTTCTCCGGCATCGACGGACACAACACGACTGGCAACGACGACGGTTACAAGCTGTGGCAGGGGAAGCTGGGGTCCTCAGTCGGTGAGTACATCAACGCGGCGGTCTCTGGTCAGCACGAGGGATCCCGGATCGTGCTGCGCGAACCGGCCGAGGAGGAGGATGGTTCCCAGACCACAAAGATCACCGTGGTCGACCTCCTCCCCACCACGGCAACCGGGGAGGCCAAGCAGCCGGCCTCAGGCACCCCCAGCGTCAGCGAAGGATCGGACGGGTCCATCACGGTCAGCAGCGCCGGCCTGCCGGCTCCAACCCGTGCCTCGACAGCGGTCCTCATCAAGGGAACCGGCCCTCAGATCGGCACTCAGCACCGGCTGATCGCCCGTACCACGATGGTCAGCTGGACTTCTGGCCAGGTTCTGGGGGAATCGACCTACGGTTACCAGAATCTTCCCAAGCGCATCGATATGAGCGACACACTGGTGGGTATCTCCCAGAACCTGGTCGATATCACGGTCGGTTCGCGGGTGGTGCTCTCGCTGCCCGCGGAGCAGGCGCAGGGTACTGAACCCGTCGTCGTGGTCATTGACGTCCTCGCCATCGATCCGGCCAAGTCCTCCGGCTCGTCCGTGGCGGAACAATCGGGCGGAGCACCGACCCCCTCCCAGAGCGACCCATCTTCCACTCCCACACCTCAGGATCATTCATGAGTGTTGCCATTCGCATCATCCCCTGCCTGGACGTTAAAGACGGTCGTGTCGTCAAAGGCGTCAACTTCCGAGGCCTCAAGGACGCCGGAGACCCTGTGGAGCTGGCCTCCCGGTACGACGCTCAGGGGGCTGACGAGATCACCTTCCTGGACGTGTCGGCCTCACACGAAGGCCGTTCCACCATGCTGGACGTGGTCTCCCGTACCGCGGAGCAGGTATTCGTACCCCTGACTGTCGGCGGGGGGGTGCGCTCGGTCAATGATGTCGACCAGCTTTTGCGAGCCGGTGCGGACAAGGTTGGCATCAACACCGCCGCCATTACTCGTCCCGAGCTGCTGGCGGAGGTGGCAGAGCGTTTCGGCAACCAGGTGGTGGTGCTGTCGGTGGACGCGCGCCGGTGTCCCCCCGGTGTCAGCACCGCCTCAGGCTACGAGGTCACCACTCACGGAGGACGTACCTCGACCGGGATCGACGCCCTCGCCTGGGCGGTTCGAGGCGCAGAGCTCGGTGCCGGAGAGATTCTTCTGAACTCCATGGACGCCGACGGCGTCACCGAGGGCTTCGACACCGAGATGATTGACGCCGTCCGTCGACAGGTACGGGTTCCGCTCATTGCCTCCGGTGGCGCTGGACGCCCTGAGGACTTCGCGATAGCAGCGGATCATGGTGCCGATGCAGTTTTGGCCGCCTCGGTCTTCCACTACGGAGCGATGACCATCGCTGAGGCCAAGAACGCGCTACGGAATGCGGGCCATCCGGTGCGTTGAATATATCTACCTGGGCGGCTGGGTGCGTGGCCTTGGAGATGTAAATAATATGAGGCGCGAGGACTACCGGAATTGTCTTGCGATCATAAGAGTCTGTGGGAGTTCATTACTGTTCCTGGTCAGGTGAGGAGTTGAGTGGCTGAGCGGTCGCAATGCTCGGATCTCACTGTGAGAGGACTGGATTTGCGTGCCTACTGGACCCTGTTATACTTCAGTAACATACTGTCGACATCAACCTCACCGAACCCTATCGACACGGAGAGATTCTATGAGTAACATGGGTCCCTACCCCAACGGCCAGTACAACCAGCAGCCCGGGGGCTACGGCCCTGGTGGCTACGGAGGCGGCTTCGGTTCTCGCCCCGATGAGAAGAACTCTCTGGGGGGCTGGGCTCTCGGCCTGGGGATCGCCAGTCTGGTCTGCTGCACCATTTTCACGGGTATCCCTGCGATGATCGTGGGCTACCTGGGGGTGCAGGCGGCAAACGAAGGACGTGCCACCAACAAGGGGATGTCCATCGCCGGCATCATCATGGGCGGGCTCTCGATCCTGTGGCTGATTGTCGCCATTGCCACCGGACAACTCGCCGACGCCATCAATACCATCCAGTCGTCCTGATGCTTCTGGGCGTCTAGGTCCTCACCGCACTTCGCCGCGCAAGCCGCCTGAGGCTTGCGCGGCGAAGTGCCAGGTGGGCGACGTCGTCCATGGGGTGTTCTCCCCATGGGGGAGCGCAGGAGCTCTTGTGGCGTGCTGCGTGGATTCTTGTAGCCTGTACGTTGCAGTTGATCTAGTCGGAGGAACAGTGAGTGACGTGAACCCGTATCCGGGGAGCCCCTATCAGCAGGGAGGTACTGGCGGTCAAGATTTTCTGTTCTCTCAAGGATACCCATTCTCTGGCGGAGTGAATTCGTCTGCCAGCTGGGCGGGATATTACGCCGCTGGATACTCTGACGGTCAGCTCGACCCCTTCCTGAATCCTCCTGAAGGTCACGTGGTGCCGTACTCTGGATCGCCTCATCAGTATTACGGCCAGCCATATAGTCAGCAGTACGCTTACCCGCCGGATCCTTACAGGACCTATGCGCCTTACGGTCCAGGTGCGTACGGGGGCGGTTTCTATGATCCGCGTCGATATGAGGGAAATTTTTTGGGGGGCTGGGCGCTGGGCCTCGGTATCGCGAGCATCTTCGCGAACTGCTTGTATTTCGGTATTTTTCTGGGTGTCCCGGCGGTTGTGTTGGGTGTCAAAGGTATGCGTGCTGCAGATGAGGGGCGCGCTACCAATAAAGGGCTCTCGATCGCCGGAGTGGTGCTGGGCTGCATAGGCTCCGTCATCAGCATCCTTTTTCTCTTGCTTTTCGTGGTGACGTTTCTTGGCTCACTATAGATCTGAAGGTTGCTGCGGGAGTACGACGAAGACTCTTCGTCGCGACGGTGGGCGCTCCGGGCCGGGCGGGCGGATCGGTCTGGGGATTCTCATGGGACTGTCAGCCGTCCCTGGCGGCCTCATCGTCCTGCGGGCCCTGACACTGCCTCGCAGTTCTCCGGGACTTCCTGACCTCTGTCCGCTTCACCGGATCACGGGGTTGTGGTGTCCTCTGTGCGGTGGCACCAGGGCAACTCGGGAGCTCATTCACGGCGACGTATGGGCGGCCCTGGGCTACAACCCCTTCGCGCTCGTGGTGGAGGCGCTCGCCGTTGTCCTGGTCGTGCGCTGGCTGATCGCATCTTCCCGAGGCCGGCGCCAGCAGTTCGTGACGGGGAGGGAAGCCATCTTTCTTGGCACGGCGTGCGCCGTTTTCGCCGTGGTACGCAACCTTCCAGGGATGTGGGTCTATCTCGGTCCCCTGCTTGGGCCTCCTGGGTGACGGGTGACCAGCGTGCATAATGCGGCTGTGGCTCTCGAACCCTGGATCTCCGCACGCCTGAAGCGCAACGCAGATGGCCTGGTCTGCGCCGTCGTCCAGCAGCACGACTCACGTGAGGTGCTCATGGTGGGCTGGATGGATGACGAGGCGCTCCGGCGCACCCTGACTGAGGGACGGGTGACCTTCTGGTCGCGGTCTCGGCGTGAGTACTGGCGCAAGGGGGACACCTCTGGACACGCTCAGTACGTCAAGGCTGTTCACCTGGACTGTGACGGGGATGCAGTTCTGGTTGAGGTCGACCAGGTCGGAGCGGCCTGCCACACCGGCGAGCACACCTGCTTCCTTGCCGGTGGCGACCTCGGGGCGCAGCCGGGCGAGCGACCCGACTGACTGCTCCGCCACGGCCAACGCTGTCCGGCACTGCCCAGCGATTTGCAACAGACGGCCTCGGGCCGTCACGATGGATACGAATAGGCGCCCTCCTGGAGCGCCGGTAGCTGAGGTCGAGGAGGTGCGCGATGACCTCGTTCGAGGCGATGGTGGCCGAGGCCAGAGCGGCTGCCGACCGCCGGGCTTCGCATGTCCCGTTGACTCGTCTGCGAGAGTCCTCGCGCCTGGCCCCCGGAGCTATCAGCGCCCTATCCAGTCTGCGAACCGACGACCGAGCGGTCACGGTCATCGCGGAGGTCAAGCGTTCGACGGCTACTTTTGCCGACCTCAGCGGAGTCGGCGACCCAGCGATGTTGGCCTGCTTCTATGCGGCCGGCGGTGCCGCCTGCGTCTCCGTGGTCACAGGTCCCAGCGCGACGCGAGGCTCGCTCAAGGACCTGGATGCCGTCAGAGCCGCAGTGGATCTTCCCGTCCTGGCCAACGACCTCGTGGTCACCCCGTACCAGGTGCATGAGGCTCGGGCTCACGGTGCCGATCTGCTCATGCTCGACGCCCGCCTTGAGACCCTGGTGCTCGAAGGACTCATTGAGAGAGTCCACTCCCTGGGGATGAGTGCCGTCGTCGAGGTCCGCACTCGTCGTGAGGCACTGGCGGCGGTCGATGCGGGCGCCCGTATCATCGCCATCGACACCCGGGATCCTGACGCCCTGGTCGTCGATTGCAGCCTGTTCGACCAGGTCACGGATGTCCTGCCCACGCAGGTCGTACGCATTGCGGCCGGGGGAGTCAGGGGCCCCCATGACGTCATGAGCTTCGCTCGCTGCGGCGCCGACGTCGTCCTCGTCGGTGAGGCGATCATCCGCTCCACCGACCCCCAGCAGTTCGTCGCTGAGCTGGTCGCCGCCGGCGCCCACCCAGCACTGATCCCCTCCGCCCATCGAGAGGTCCTCTGAGTGCCTGTCACCACGCTTTCCGCCATGATGTCAGCGATGTCGGTCACGGCAGTGATGCCTGCCGGCATACCGAGCCCCTCCTCGGGTGTCTGGTACATCGGGCCCATTCCGGTTCGCGCCTATGCGCTGTGCATTCTCACCGGGGTCTTCGTGGCCGTGTGGTGGTCGGATCGACGCTACCGGGCTCGGGGCGGTCGGCCGGAGGTGGTTCTCGACGTCGCCATCGTGGCCGTCCCGGCCGGAATCGTGGGTGCTCGTCTTTACCACGTGCTGTCGTCGCCTGATGACTACTTCGGTCCGAATGGCGACCTGTCCCGCATCCCCCAGACGTGGTTGGGGGGCCTGGGTATCTGGGGAGGTATCGCCGGGGGCGTCCTGGCCGGGGTGCTTCTTCTGCGTCATCGCGGTCTGCGTATCGCCCCTCTGGCCGACGCCGTCGCTCCGGCGCTGCTGGTCGCCCAGGCGATCGGCCGGTTGGGAAACTGGTTCAACCAGGAGCTCTACGGTGCTCCGACGACGCTGCCCTGGGGACTGCAGATCGACGATGCCCATCTGCCGGCAGGCTCCGCCTACCCGCCCGGTACCCTGTTCCACCCGACCTTCCTCTACGAGGCCCTGTGGAACCTCGTCGGGGCCGCCCTGCTGGTCTGGATCGGGAGAAGGATGCGGGCCCGCGGCGGGGTCACGGGCGGAAGACTGTTGTGGGCCTACCTCATGATCTACACCGCCGGTCGGGTTTGGATCGAGATGCTGCGCATTGACGAGGCCGAGACGGTTCTTGGTCTGCGACTGAACGTGTGGACCTCCATCGTCATCTTCCTCGTCGGCGCCATCGGGCTGGCCCTCGCCTCCCGAAGGACGCTCAGCGACGCCATCGAGAGATCGGGGCAAGGGACGGGCAAGGGCCGCTCGGAAGACGATTCGTCTGAGGAGGACTCGTCTGAGGACGTCTTACCAGCAGAACCCGGTACGGCGGCGTCGATCGCGCACGACGGGGCGGACGAGTAGCGGTTCCGCTGGATGACGGAGTGTGACTCGGGTGGAAGGAATCCGGGTGAGGATCGTCGCAACCTGACGCGTGCAGGGATTCGTCCTCGTGCGCAGGGCCCGGTGTCCCGTATCCTGATCCCATGCGTAGAGCCAAGATCGTATGTACCCTCGGACCCGCCACTGATTCTCCCGAGCAGGTGCAAGCGCTCGTGGACGCCGGCATGAACGTCGCGCGCATCAACCGCTCCCACGGCCGTGCCGAGGATCAGGAGGTGGTCATCTCCCGTATCCGCGAGGCCGCTGCGGCCTCCGGTCGTGCCGTCGCCATCCTGGTGGACCTCCAGGGGCCCAAGATCCGTCTGGGCCGTTTCGTCGATGACCAGAAGGTCATGCTCAACAAGGGTGACGAGTTCACCATCACCATCGACGACGTGCTCGGCACCGTCAAGCGCGCCTCCACCACCTTCAAGGGGCTCCCCGGCGACTGCCGTCCGGGCGACCGGCTCCTCATCGACGACGGCAATGTTGCAGTGCGTGTCATGGCCGTTACGGACACGGACGTCGTCACCAAGGTCGAGGTGCCCGGCTACGTCTCCAACAACAAGGGCATCAACCTGCCCGGTGTGGCGGTCTCGGTCCCCGCCCTCAGCGAGAAGGACCGTGAGGACCTGCGCTGGGCGCTGAAGATCGGCGCCGATCTCATCGCCCTGTCCTTCGTGCGCGACGCCGATGACATCAAGGACGTCCACGAGATCATGGACGAGGTCGGCGTGCGCATCCCGGTCATCGCCAAGATCGAGAAACCTCAGGCGGTGGAGAACCTCTTCGACATCGTCTCCACCTTCGACGGCATCATGGTGGCTCGTGGTGACCTCGGTGTGGAGATGCCTCTCGAGGCCGTCCCGCTGGTGCAGAAGCGCGCCATCGAGCTGGCTCGCCGCCAGGCCAAGCCGGTCATCGTGGCCACCCAGGTGCTGGAGTCCATGATCCAGAACCCGCGCCCCACCCGCGCCGAGGCCTCCGACTGTGCCAACGCGATCCTCGACGGCGCCGATGCGGTCATGCTCTCCGGAGAGACCTCCGTGGGCGCCTACCCCATCGAGGCCGTGCGCACCATGGCCAGCATCATCGAGAACGTCGAGGAGCACGGTGGGGAGCGCATCCCCGGCCTGGGCTCTTACCCGCAGACGCGCGGTGGGGCCCTGACCCGTGCCGCAGCTGAGATGGGCGAGCACCTTGATGTCACCTACCTGGTGACCTTCACTCAGTCCGGTGACACGGCCAGGCGCCTGTCGCGTCTGCGCTCGCCCCTGCCGCTGCTGGCCTTCACGCCGCTGCATGAGACGCGCAATCAGCTCGCAGTCTCCTGGGGCGTGCAGTGCTACGAGGTGCCCGAGGTTGAGCACACCGACGAAATGGTGGCCCAGGTCGACGAGATCCTTCAGGACAAGCACCTGGCACAGCCGGGGGACACCGTCGTCATCGTGGCCGGCATGCCTCCGGGCACTCCCGGCTCCACCAACTCGATCCGAGTCCACACCGTGGGTGAGACGGGCGACTACAAGGTCTGAGTGTCCCGCTGAACCGCTGAGAGGGGCCTCCTGCCATCAGGCGGGAGGCCCCTTGCCCCGGTTCAGGACGACGTTGTTCCGGCACCTGCTTTCCACTGAGAAATCGGTGGGACAAGGGAGCCGCCGGGCGGAGTTTCCCAGTCGCAGTTTCAGCGCCGTAGCCACCACTGGGGAGTCAGGTCGGCAAGAGTCATCGTCTTACCCGCGGCGTAGTCGATCATCACCTCGATAGCGCCGAACCGGCTCGGCATAAGCTGCGTCATCATTTCTCGACACGCTCCACAAGGCGGACCGGTACAGCCATCGCGCATGATGGTCAGAACACGCCGAATCGTGTCCTCACCGTTGGTGATCATGTTGAGTATCGCGTTGCGCTCGGCACAGATTCCCAGTGTGCAGGCCGTATCCACGCAGACACCCGTATAGATTCTTCCGGAGGACGACTCCACTGCAGCCGCGACACCGCCCGCTTCGATATATGAGGACACGTTACGAGGATGCTGAACAGCCTTGGCCGCTTCGTACAGTGAGACCCACGTCGTGCTCAAAGGTGTTCTCCATCTGACCCAGTCTGTCCTGGGACGGGGTCGGGTAGGGGCTTGCTGGTACCTCCGGTGGGACTCGAACCCACAACACTCCGATTTTGAGTCGGATGCCTCTGCCAATTGGGCTACGGAGGCGTGTCTCCCGCTCTGCGGGGGCGCCAACAGCGAGATCATACTAGGATCACAGCCGTGAGCAATGAGTCCAGCACCACCAGATCCCGCCGGGTACTCGTCGCTGAGGACGAGACCCTCATCCGACTTGACATCGTCGAGACCCTCACCGAAGCCGGCTATGAGATCGTCGCTGAGGCCGCAGACGGGGAGGAGGCCGTTCATCTGGCTGACGAACACACTCCTGACCTGTGCGTTCTCGACGTCAAGATGCCGGTGACCGACGGCATTACGGCGGCCGAGAGGATTCTTGAGAAGCATAACTGCGCCGTCGTCATGCTGACCGCCTTCTCCCAGACCGAGCTCGTGGAACGCGCCAGTGCCGCCGGCGCCATGGCCTATGTCGTCAAGCCCTTCACCCCGGCGGACCTCATTCCGGCACTTGAGATCGCCATGTCCCGGCACGAGGAGATCCTGTCTCTGGAGAGCGAGATCTCCGATCTCACTGAGCGCTTCGAGACCCGCAAGCGCGTTGACCGGGCTAAGGGCCTGCTCATGGAACGTATGGGGCTGAGCGAGCCGGAGGCATTCCGGTGGCTCCAGAAGACCTCGATGAACCGGCGTCTGACCATGCGCGAGGTGGCCGACGCCGTCATCGAGCAGGTGGGTGCTGCCAAGAAGGATTGAACGGGTCCGCCTCGGCGCGTCAGGTGAACAGGCTGCGGAGCGTCCCGACGGCGATCGTCCGCTCGTCCTCGTCGGCCACAGTCACCTGGTAGACCACGGTACGACGACCGCGGTGCAGGGGGACGGCGGTGGCCTTCACCCATCCCCGGGTCACGGAGCGCAGGTGACTGACCGTCAGTTCGGCACCGACCGGCATGGCACCGTCGGGAGCCGCTGCACGTGCTGCCACGGAAGCGGCCGTCTCAATGAGCGCAGCAGTGGCACCTCCGTGAAGGATGCCGACGACCTGTCGGGCTCCCTCGACGGGCATCCGGACCTCGGTCCGATCCGCGTCGCGATTGACGACCTCCATCCCGAGGGTATCCATGAGCGTCCCCTCCTCGCTGTCCTCCAGGACCGCGTGCAGCGCAGAGGAGGCGGAGACGGCGGAACCCGCGGGACGCGGATCGGGATAGGGACGCCGTGCCGGGTCCGGGAAGGCCACGGCGGCGGCACTCGCTCCCGAGTAGGACGCGGCTGTGACGCGACCCACAGGCCCCAGTGGGCCCACGATCGCGGGCGAGCTGGAGGAGTCGGCAGACTCAACCGTCTCAACCCTCACCGCGGACTGGGCGGAGACCGGATCGGCGGAGCTTTCGAACCGCCCGGACGCGGAAGGATCCAGAGGTGTGGATGACACGGGAGAGGCCGGGGAGACGGGAGAAGCCTGGGAGTCGGAGAGCTCTCCTCCGCTGACGGGGGAGAGGGGCGAGTCGGACTGTGGATGGCTCATGGGCCTAGGCTGGCACGGTGAGCACCACCGCGACCAGCCCTGCGACGAGCCCAACACCTCAGACCTCCTCGGATCCGGTTCCCGATCGGCTTCTCCTCATCGACGGCCACTCCATGGCATTTCGCGCGTTCTATGCGTTGCCGGTGGATAACTTCACGACATCGACCGGCCAGTCCACCAACGCCGTCCACGGTTTCGTCTCCATGTTCCTCTCGCTCCTGGAGAACGAGCGCCCCACGCACGTCGCGGTGGCCTTCGACCTGCCGGGAGGCACCTTCCGCACCGAGCAGTACGCCGAGTACAAGGGCACCCGCGACGAGACTCCGCAGCCCTTCCTCGGGCAGGTCGAGCTCATCCAGGAGGTCCTGGAAGCCATGGGCGTCAGAGCGCTCACCGCTCCGGGCTACGAGGCGGACGACATTCTGGCCACCCTGGCGACCTCTGCCCAGACGGAGGGAATGGAGGTCCTCATCTGCTCCGGAGACCGCGACTCCTTCCAGACCGTCACCGAGCGCTGCACGGTGCTCTACCCGGTCAAGGGCGTCTCCACGCTGCGTCGTATGACGCCGACGGAGGTTGAGGAGCGTTACGGGGTGAAGCCCGAGCGCTACCCGCACCTCGCCGCCCTCGTGGGCGAGACCAGCGACAACCTTCCCGGGGTCCCTGGCGTGGGCCCCAAGACGGCCGCCAAGTGGCTCAACCTCTATGACGGGCTCGACGGAGTCATCGCTCATGCCGACCAGATCAAGGGAAAGGCCGGCCAGTCCCTGCGTGACCACCTTGACGAGGTGATGCGCAACCGCCGCCTCAACCACCTGCTCACCGACCTGGACCTGGGAGTCGCTCCCCGGAGCGACCTGCGTGTCATGGGTGCCGACCGTGGCGCCCTGGCGCGTGTCTTCGAGGTGCTGGAGTTCCGCACCCTGCACCAGCGGGCACTGCGCACCCTGACCTTCACTGACGCCGGCGATCACGCCGAGGCTGTTGCGGGGGAGGAGTCCGGGCCCCTGGGGGCTCTGAGCGGCCTGGAGATCGTCTCGCTCGGTCACGATCTTGCGGCGGGGAACCTGGCTCAGTGGCTGCAGACCAGTCTGTCGGCGGACGACGACGGGGCCCGCGTGCTGGGAGTCGACGTCGTGGGAGTCCTTAGACCGGTGGAGGGCGACGCCGCCCTGGTCTCACTGTCTGACGGCGCCCGCGCGGTCGCCATCGACCTCACCGAGATCCTGCCTGAGGACGAGGCGGCCCTGGCCGCGGTTCTCGCCGACCTCGAGCGGCCCAAGCTGGTCGCCGACGCCAAGGGGAGCTGGCACGCCCTCAGCGCCCGCGGACTCGTGCTGGACGGTGTCGTTGCGGATCCCTCCCTGGCCGGCTACCTGTGCCGTCCTGAGCAGCGCAGCTACGACGTCGACACCCTCACGCAACGCTGGCTCGGGATCGACCTGACGGCCATCGGGCAGGGCGGGGCGCAGCCGACCGATGGCTCTGGCGAGTCCCAGAGCGCCTTCGACCTCGAGGCCCTCGCCTCCCAGACCGTACCCACGGCCCATCTGGTCAGCGCGCGCCGCGCAGCCGCTCTTCTGCTGCTCCAGGACGTGCTCGACAAGCAGATGGCGGCCCGCGACGCCGTGGGACTCTTCACCGACCTGGAGATGCCCGTGGCCGCGACCCTCACCGTCATGGAGGACGCGGGTATCGCTGTCGACGACGCCGTGCTCGTGGCCCGTGAGACCGAGCTCGATGCTCGAGTCACCCACGCGGCCGAGGGCGCTTACGCCGCCGCCGGGCGCGAGCTCAACCTCTCCAGCCCCAAGCAGCTTCAGGCCGTCCTGTTCGACGAGCTGAAGATGCCCAAGACCCGTAAGACCAAGACCGGCTACACCACCGACGCCGAGGCCTTGGCCGGGCTCTACGCCAAGACCTCCCACCCGTTCCTGGAGAACCTCCTTGAGCACCGCGACGCCATCAAGCTTCGGCAGACGGTCGAGGGACTGCGCAAGGCGATCCAGGCCGACGGGCGCATCCACACCACATTCCAGCAGACCATTGCCGCCACCGGGCGTCTGTCATCGACCGACCCCAACCTGCAGAACATCCCGGCTCGCAACGAGGAGGGGATGCGCATCCGCGAGGCCTTCACCGTCGGTGAGGGGTACGAGTGCCTCATGACCGCCGACTACTCCCAGATCGAGATGCGCATCATGGCGCACCTGTCCGGTGACCAGGCGCTGATCGAGGCCTTCCGCAGTGGGGAGGACCTGCACCGCTACGTCGCCGCCCTGGTGCACGGCGTCGAGGTCGACGACGTCACCACTCAGCAGCGCAGTCATGTCAAGGCCATGAGCTACGGACTGGCCTACGGCCTGTCCACCTTCGGGCTCGCCCGCCAGCTCGGCATCGACACCGCCGAGGCCGCAGACCTGAGGAACGCCTACTTCGCCAGGTTCGGCAAGGTGCACGACTACCTGGAGTCCGTGGTGGAGCAGGCGCGTCGCGATGGATACACCGAGACGATGTTCGGACGTCGTCGCTACCTGCCGGATCTCACCAGTGACAACCGGCAGCGCCGTGAGATGGCCGAGCGGGCCGCCCTCAACGCCCCCATCCAGGGCAGTGCCGCCGACATCGTCAAGAAGGCCATGATCGACGTCGACCGCGCGCTGAGCGAGCAGGCACTGAGCAGCCGCATCCTTCTGCAGATCCACGATGAGCTCCTGGTCGAGGTCGCGCCCGGAGAGGCCGAGGCGATCGAGGATCTCCTCAAGGAGCAGATGGAACGGGCGGCCGAGCTCTCGGTTCCTCTGGACGTTGCCGTCGGCAGGGGGCGCACCTGGCGTGAGGCCGCCCACTAAGCTGGTTCCAGAAGCGTCGATCAGCGCCTGAAATAACGGTTGATATGTGAATGAGATCGGCACGTCATCATTTCGATATGGAGTCGTCAGATGACGTGAGCGATTGCACCCGCGTACAGGAAAATGCTTGAGGATCGTCTAGTTACGGATTCGTCACGTGCTGCTAAGGTTCAGTCGTGCGCTCCTGGGCGTCTCCTATGAGAGTAATCCAACCAGGGTGATGAATTGGTCCGGGCCGGTTCGCATCACTGGGGAGCGCGCAGTCTCTATCAACCCGATCCATCTATCCGCATTCGGAGCATCCACTCAATGACAACCACTACGCCCAGCCCCGCCCCGGTCGCCGTCAACGACATCGGTTCGACCGAGGAGATCCTCGCCGCCGTTGACGAGACCATCAAGTACTTCGATGACGGCGACATCGTCGAGGGCACTGTTGTCAAGGTCGACCGCGATGAGGTCCTCCTCGACATTGGCTACAAGACCGAAGGCGTCATCCTCGCTCGCGAGCTGTCCATCAAGCACGACGTCGACCCCGACGAGATCGTCTCCGTCGGCGACGAGATCGAAGCCCTCGTCCTGCAGAAGGAGGACAAGGAAGGGCGTCTGCTCCTGAGCAAGAAGCGCGCGCAGTACGAGCGCGCCTGGGGCACCATCGAGCGCATCAAGGAGGAGGACGGCGTCGTCACCGGCTCCGTCATCGAGGTTGTCAAGGGCGGTCTCATCCTGGACATCGGTCTGCGCGGCTTCCTTCCCGCATCTCTGGTGGAGATGCGTCGCGTGCGCGACCTCCAGCCCTACGTGGGCCGTGAGCTCGAGGCGAAGATCATCGAGCTGGACAAGAACCGCAACAATGTGGTCCTCTCCCGCCGCGCCTGGCTTGAGCAGACCCAGTCCGAGGTTCGCACCAACTTCCTCCAGACCCTGCAGAAGGGTCAGGTCCGCTCCGGTGTCGTCTCCTCCATCGTCAACTTCGGTGCCTTCGTGGACCTGGGTGGCGTCGACGGTCTGGTCCACGTCTCCGAGCTGTCCTGGAAGCACATCGACCACCCCTCCGAGGTCGTCGAGGTCGGCAACGAGGTCACGGTCGAGGTCCTGGACGTCGACTTCGACCGCGAGCGCGTCTCCCTGTCGCTCAAGGCGACCCAGGAGGACCCGTGGCAGGCATTCGCCCGTACCCACGCCATTGGCCAGGTTGTTCCCGGCAAGGTCACCAAGCTGGTTCCCTTCGGCGCCTTCGTCCGCGTCGAGGACGGCATCGAGGGCCTGGTGCACATCTCCGAGCTGGCTCAGCGCCACGTGGAGGTGCCTGAGCAGGTGGCCAAGGTCGGTGACGAGGTCTTCGTCAAGGTCATCGACATTGATCTGGAGCGTCGTCGCATCTCCCTGTCGCTGAAGCAGGCCAACGAGGGCGTCGACCCCGCCTCCGAGGACTTCGATCCCAGCCTCTACGGCATGGCGGCCGAGTACGACGAGCAGGGCAACTACAAGTACCCCGAGGGCTTCGACCCGGAGACCAACGAGTGGCTCGAGGGCTACGACGCCCAGCGCGAGGCATGGGAGGCCGAGTACGCGGCGGCTCACGCCCGCTGGGAGGCTCACAAGGCTCAGGTCGCCAAGGCTCTGGAGGAGGAGCAGGAGTCCGGTGCGCCGACGGCCCCCGCGGGTAACACCTCATACTCCTCGGCTCCGTCGGAGGCCTCCGGTACGCTGGCCTCTGACGAGGCTCTGGCCGCCCTGCGCGAGAAGCTCACCGGCAACTGAGTAGCCGTACCCATCATTGATCAGGACTGATCACTGACATCATCTGAGGGTCTCTGCCTGCATCGCAGGCAGAGACCCTCAGAACGTGGGTGTCTTCTCCCCATCGTCCGTATCCGCCCGCTGTGGGAGGCTGTGGCCAGGGGCGATGCTCCCCGCTTCCTTGGAGCAGGAACCTGTACGCGACAACTGATGGAGACGATATGCGCTGTTGGGACGACATTGCCCGTGCTCTGGAGGATGTCGACCCCGTGTGCCCCAGTCGTGTCGCCGCGGCGGCCTTGCGGAAGACGCTCGTTGCTGACGACGGTGAGGTACCGGACCCGAAGGAGGCGCCCGACCATGTGGCCCGGGCGGTTTCCGCAGTCGACCGGGCATGGCTGGTTCAGCTCGGTCAGGATCCGGACACGAACAAGGAGAGCCTCGACCAGGCGATCTCCTTCTGCCAGGCGCTCAGGGCGGCCCACGGATACTCGACGCTCCCGCTGCGCTACGCACAGGTAGAGCTCTCTGCCGTCCTCGGTCTCAGGGACGCGGCCCTCGAACAGCTCCGCGAGGCGAGATTGTTCTCCTTCGGCAAGACCGATACGGGCGCGGTACTGACCACTGCCCGTATGCACGACGACTACTCCGGCGTCATCAGTACCACGACCGCGACACCGAACCGTGCCGAGGCCGACCCCACAGAGACCGCACAGGGGCTGGGAGCGGTTCTGGTCCCCTATCTCGCCCACAAACGGCTCGTCGAGGCTGAAGACGCCTTCGCCTCATTGAGCTGTCTTCACCTGCCTGATGTGGTCGCGCTGCAGTCCCTGGGGGACAGGCTCGAGTACCTCGGTCTGTCCTCCCAGTGGCAGCGCGCCATCGCACTCATGCGTCACGCTCCGATGAAGGGTGTCGCCGAGGCCTCGGCCTGGCGACTGATGAATATCGCCGTCGGGCTGGCCCTTGTCATGAGGGAGGCGAACAGAGCTGACTACGGCAAGCACGCCCTGGGCACCTCGGTGAGCTGGAAGACCCCCTGGGGGGACCTGGAGCTGACCGCCTGGGACACCGTCGCCCACGCCTATGACGTCATCACTGGCTTCGCGCGTGGCATTGCCCTCCGTTTCGATGCCCGTAACGGCAACAACGGTGTCTCGTACCGGATCGAGATGAGGATGGCTGCGGAGGCCGCTGGACTTGCCAGTCGGTCATACGGAACGGTGACAAGCGCAGTGCCGGTCGACCGTTCCCGGTTGCGCAATCAAGGAGCCCTGCTCAAGGAGGTCCGCGAGCTGCTTACCCTGTCACGAGGCTACGGCATGGAGCCGGTACGTCAGCGAGCCATGTCGACGGCGGAGACCGTCAGCGCATCGCTGTCCGATGTGGTTGACGACTCCGCCCTGGAGCTGGTCGTTGACCTCCGTCTGGCCTTCGGTCGGCTGCTGGCAGCACTGGGCGCCAACGAGCGGGCGGAGAAGGAGCATCTCGACACCGCGGAACTGAGCCTGAGCCAGGGATGGACGGAAACCGCCTGCGCCGCCCTGGCACTGGCCTCCCACGCCGCCCAGGCCCGCGGCAACAGCGCCGGCAGCGACCGGGCATGGCGCCGGTGCCGTGAGTCGATGGCAGCCTGGACGATGAACCGTCCGGGAGAACGCTGCGGGATACTTGTCGACGCCGTCGGTGAGCCTCTTGTGGCGGTGCAGGTTCTCTCCACACTGGCAGAGGTCCTGGTTGAAGGGGTGGAGCAGGACAGCTCTCGCGCACCGATCGTCCGAGAGGTCATCTCGCGGGCATCGACCCAGGTCTCGCGTTGTGTGCGTCCTCCGCGCGAAGCCGTTGAGGCCCTGGCTCGGGTTGAAGAGCGCATTGCCCCCTACGGACGTGGCCGGGGAGGAAGAAGGCGACCCGGCTCGACCACGACGATCGCGACCGGAGGGCAGGAGACCTCAGAAGCCGGCTGACAAGTGCTGCCGCAGTCTTGACCCATACGCACGACGACACGCTGGCCTCGCTCAGGTGGGTCACGGCATGATGGGTCCCATGCGCCACACACCTGCAACCCGTGCCACTCGCCGTCCTACGGATCGCGCTCTGCGCGTGGGGCTCACCGGTGGCATTGGTGCGGGTAAGTCAACCGTGGCCGTGCTGCTGGAGGAGCACGGTGCGGCGGTGACCAGCGCTGATGAGGTCTCTCGTGACGTCGTCAGCCCGGGCAGTGCAGGCCTCGCGGCAGTCGTGGCCGAGTTCGGGGAGGACATCCTGGCCTCCGACGGCTCACTCGACCGCAGCGCTCTGGGCCGCGTGGTCTTCTCCGACGATCTGCGTCGCGCGCGCCTGGAGGAGATCCTGCTGCCGCTCATTGCGGCCGAGGCCTGGGCCCGGATGGAGACGGTTCCGGCCGGACAGGTGGCGGTCTACGACGTTCCTCTCCTCGTCGAGGGACAGATGCAGGACCTGTTCGACCTTGTCATCGTTGTTGAGGCGGACCTCGAGCTCCGTTTGGAAAGACTCGCCGAACGGGGCATGGGGCGTGAGGAGGCTCTGGCTCGTATCGCCTCGCAGGCGACTGATGAGGAGCGCCGAGTCGTCGCCGACGTCGTCCTGTCCAACTCCGGGTCCACCGATGAGCTCAGACGGGACGTCGACAGGCTCTGGAACGCCCGGATCATAGGAGCAGGAGCCTTCTCCTGACCACGGGGGAGGCATCCCCGGCCGGCGCGGTGTTGATTCCTATCCTCTGGTGAGGACGATGGTGCTCGGCCGCCGGTTTCCTGGAGGAGAAGCTGTCCATCCTGGGGCTGAGTGAGCGTGAGGCGGCCGAGTTCATCACCTTCTGGGGGCCGCGAGTTTGCGCCCGCTCGGACCGGACTTACCGTCGTCGAGTGGGGCGGAACCGAACGGTAGAGCTGGTAGATGGGGCCGGTCTGGTCAGTTGCCGCGCCGGGAGGTGGTGCGTGCCGGACCGAGGGCGCCGACGATGGTGGTGGAGACGGCGACGATGAAAGCCATGAGAGATCCTTGAGCTCAGGGGATGAAGACAGGGTGCAGGGGCGGGCCCCAATGAGCATCCACATGAATGTGGAACGGCACGATTCGGCGTCCTGCAGGGACCACCGTAATAGGTGAACTCGATCAGAAGGTCCCTTCCTGGATACAAAGACGTATCTGTGTGGTGACAGCTGGATCGCAGGATGATGAATGAGGCGACCGCGCGACCGGAGGTCTCAATGGTGTCGGAGGGACCGCGTAGCCTGAGTGCATGCGACCCGTCACCGAGCTCCAGCGCGCAGCCAAGCCCTTCGAGGTCATCAGTCCCTACTCGCCCAGCGGTGACCAGCCCACGGCGATCGCCGAGCTGACCGAGCGTCTCCGGGCGGGGGAGAAGGACATCGTCCTGCTGGGCGCCACCGGTACCGGCAAGTCCGCGACGACCGCATGGCTCGTTGAGCAGGTCCAGCGCCCCACCCTCATCCTGGAGCCGAACAAGACCCTGGCCGCCCAGATGGCAGCCGAGTTCCGCGAGCTGCTCCCGAACAACGCGGTGGAGTACTTCGTCTCCTACTACGACTACTACCAGCCCGAGGCCTACGTCCCTCAGACGGACACCTTCATCGAGAAGGACTCCTCCATCAATGACGAGGTCGAGCGCCTGCGCCACAGCGCCACCAACTCCCTACTCACCCGACGCGACGTCGTCGTCGTGTCCTCTGTGTCCTGCATCTATGGACTGGGCACCCCCCAGGAGTACGTGGACCGGATGACGAGCCTTGAGGTGGGCCAGCAGATCGACCGGGACGATCTCCTGCGGCGCTTCGTGACGATGCAGTACACCCGCAACGACATCGACTTCACCCGGGGCACCTTCCGCGTGCGCGGCGACACGGTGGAGATCATCCCGATGTACGAGGAGCTCGCCATCCGCATCGAGTTCTTCGGAGACGAGATCGAGGCCCTGGCCACCCTCCACCCCGTGACCGGCGACGTCATCGACACTGCCGAGCAGGTCTTCGTCTTCCCCGCCTCCCACTACGTGGCCGGCCCTGAGCGCATGCAGAAGGCCATCGAGGGAATCGAGGCCGAGCTCGCCGAGCGCCTGACCCAGCTCGAGCACGACGGCCGGCTCCTGGAGGCCCAGCGCCTGCGCATGCGCACCACGTACGACCTGGAGATGCTCCAGCAGATCGGCATGTGCTCAGGGATTGAGAACTACTCCCTGCACATCGACGGACGTGAGACCGGCACCCCGCCCAACACCCTCCTGGACTACTTCCCCGAGGACTTCCTCCTGGTCATCGACGAGTCCCACGTGACGGTCCCCCAGATCGGCGCCATGCACGAGGGGGACGCCTCCCGCAAGCGCACCCTCGTCGATCACGGGTTCCGCCTGCCCTCCGCGTTGGACAACCGGCCCCTGACCTTCGCCGAGTTCGAGGACCGCATCGGCCAGACCGTCTACCTGTCGGCCACCCCCGGAGACTACGAGACCCAAAGATCCGACGGCGTCGTCGAGCAGATCATCCGCCCCACCGGGCTGGTGGACCCCAAGGTGGTCGTCAAGCCCACCGAGGGGCAGATCGACGACCTGCTCGAGGAGGTGCGCGCCCGCGTCGAGCGTCAGGAGCGCATCCTCGTGACCACCCTGACCAAGCGCATGGCCGAGGACCTGACCACCTACCTCGCCGAGCGGGGCGTGCGCGTGGAGTACCTCCACTCCGACGTCGACACCCTGCGGCGCGTCGAGCTGCTGCGCGAGCTGCGGCTGGGACGCTTCGACGTCCTCGTGGGTATCAACCTGCTGCGCGAGGGACTCGACCTGCCGGAGGTCTCGCTGGTGTCCATCCTGGACGCGGACAAGGAGGGCTTCCTGCGCTCGACCCGCTCCCTCATCCAGACCATCGGACGCGCCGCCCGCAACGTCTCCGGCGAGGTCCACATGTACGCCGACACCATCACCCCGGCCATGGCCGAGGCCATTGAGGAGACCGAGCGACGCCGCACCAAGCAGCTGGCCTACAACACCGAGTACGGCATCGACCCGCAGCCGCTTCGCAAGAAGATCGCCGACGTCACTGACATGCTCGCCCGTGAGGACGTCGACACCGCCGATCTGCTGGCCGGCGGTTACCGGGGGCACGAGGACTCCTCAGTGCGCAACCGGCGCAAGCACGCCGCCGAGGCCACGGTGCGCGAGAAGCTCGCCGGGGCGGCACAGGGTGACCTCGTCGAGCTCATCAACGAGCTCACCCAGCAGATGCACGCCGCCGCCGAGGACCTCCACTTCGAGCTCGCCGCCCGGCTGCGCGATGAGATTCAGGACCTCAAGAAAGAGCTGCGCGCCATGCGAGCCGCCCAGTGAAGGAGTGCGGCAGGTGTGATTCGCGTTGTCATTTCAGGACTTTAGTCCCAAAAGTAAAGAAGGTGACCTTGCGATTCTCTCGGGGGAACGTTCAGTATTCACTTCATATTCACTCCATCGTCTTACGTGCTGACGCCAAGCCTGTGCGAGTATGCAGCGCGTTATACGCGTTGCAGAATTTCTATTGATGTGTAGTCAGCCTTGTTGTCTTCATTAAGTTACCGTACGGTAAGTGTGTCGCGCCAATGCCGCTGCGAGGGAGCGTGAGTTGGTATGGCTGAACGTGACGCCGAGGTTGCTGACGTGGAGGGCCGGCGGGCTGCTTCTGGCAAGGTCTCGGTGGTCGCACTGACCGCACTCGGCATCGGATCGATGATCGGAGGCGGGATCTTCGGCCTGCCGCAGCAGATGGCAGGTGCTGCAGCGCCTGGACCGCTCATCATAGGGTGGCTCATTACAGGCGCCGGCATGCTCATGCTCGCCTTCGTCTATCAGCGTCTGGCTATCAACCGTCCCGATATCGATGCCGGTGTCTACGGTTACGCCCGAGCCGGCTTCGGTAACCTCGTCGGATTCTCCTCCGCCTGGGGGTACTGGTTGTCGGCCTGGATCGGCAATGTCGGCTATCTCGTGCTGCTCATGGCCTCGCTAGGGGTTTTCCTTCCCGGATTCGGCAACGGCAATACCGCACTTGCCATCGGGATCGCCTCAGTCGTCATGTGGATGTACCACGTCCTGATCCTGCGCGGCATCCGCGAGGCTGCCATCATCAACGCCATCGTGACCGTCGGCAAGGTTCTACCGCTGGTCGTCTTCGTTCTCATCGGCCTGTTCGCTTTCAAGCTCGATATCTTCACCCACGATTTCTGGGGAGCCGGTGTCGGTACGGGGCCTGGTGCGGTGATTGCCCAGGTCAAGAACATGATGCTGGTGACGGTGTGGGTGTTCATTGGTGTTGAAGGGGCGTCGGTGTTCTCCGAGCGAGCCAGAACGCGTGCCGATGTCGGCAAGGCGACGATCCTGGGCTTCCTTTCCGTTCTGGCCCTTCTGCTCGCCGTCAATATTCTGTCCTACGGCATCGTTCCCCGCTCCGAGCTCGCCGGGCTGGGTGACCCCTCCCTGGCGGGGGTGCTTGAGGCGGCGGTCGGTCCATGGGGAGCGAAGTTCATCGCCCTGGGACTCATCATCTCCCTGGTGGGGGCTCTGCTGTCCTGGTTCCTCATGCTGGCCGAGATCGTGCGTGTTCCCGCCCAGGAGGGGCTCATGCCCTCGTTCCTGGGCCGCGAGAATGCTAAAGCCGTGCCTGTCAACGCCCTATGGCTGACCATGGGGCTGGTCCAGCTCTTCCTCGTCTGGACCTACTTCAACGCCTCGACCTACACGCGCCTCATCCACCTGGCCTCCGCCCTCATCCTGCTGCCCTATCTCCTGTCCGCTCTGTTCCAGGTTCTCGTCGCCGTCAGAGACAGGTCTCGGGGCAGACGCTTCGATCTCGCCGTCGGCGTTCTGGGGTCGGCGTACGGTCTATGGCTGCTCTATGCCGCTGGCCTGGTGTACCTCCTGTACACGACCATCTTCTACCTGGTGGGACTGCCTTTCTACATCTGGGCGCGGCGTGAGCAGGAGGCCAAGGTCTTCAGTACCGCCGAGTGGGGGCTCGTTGCGCTCTTCGCCGCTATGTCCGTCTATGCCGTCTACGGACTGGCAACTGGTGCACTCAGCCTCTGACCGCCGTTCTCAACCATCTCCCTGCGAGCCATGACCGCACCGTTCTCGGCAGCAATTCATCGTGCTGCAACGACTCAGAGTGAGGAACCAATGACTGACCAGAGGCACGGAGTCTATTCCGAGGTCGGCACACTGCGACGCGTTATGGTGTGCCGCCCCGGCCGCGCACATGATCGTCTCACGCCGTCCAACTGCCACGATCTACTCTTCGACGACGTCTTGGACGTCCCCAAGGCTCAGCGCGACCACGATTTCTTCGTCGAGCTTATGCGCGAGCGTGGCGTTGATGTGCTCGAACTGCGTGATCTGCTCGCCGATGTCTTGGACATCCCCGAGGCGCGCTCGTTCATCCTGGACCGACGCATCAACCACGCCACCATGGGCGTGGGCGTTGCCGAGGACCTGCTGGCTTGGTTGGAGGAGATGCCCTCGGCCGAGCTTGGCGAGCTCCTTATCGGCGGCCTCGTGTCCGACGAGGTGCCCACGGACGTGTTCGGCAGCTGCATCTCTCCCTACCACGTCAACAGCGACGATCCCGAGATGCTCATCGCCCCTCTGCCAAACACCCTGTTCACCCGCGACAACTCTGCCTGGATCTACGACGGTGTCGAGCTGTCCCGGATGTTCTGGGGCGCCCGTCGGAGCGAGGTCCTCCTGCTGACCGCCATCTACCGCTATCACCCGATGTTCAGGTACGAATACAACGTCTGGCTGGACACGGTCGACAAGGACATGGGGCACACCTTCATCGAGGGCGGAGACATCATGCCGATCGGTAAGGGCATCGTCCTGGTCGGCATGGGTGAGCGCTCGACCTTCCAGGCCGTTAGCCAGATCGCCAAGTCGCTGTTCGACGCAGGCTCGGCCGAGCGGGTCATCGCCGCCCGTATGCCCAAGGAGCGCGCCGCGATGCATCTGGACACCGTGTTCACGGTGTGCTCCGAGGACGTCGTCAATGTCTACGAGCCGGTCGTCCGGGCCATGGACACCTTCTCCCTGCGCCCCGACGAGACCGAGCTTGGCGGCATCAAGGTCACCTACGACGAGGGCTACTTCGTCGACGTCGTCTCCGAGGCCCTGGACGTCAAACTCACCCCGGTCATGTCCACCGCAGGACGTTACGGGGCCGAGTGCGAGCAGTGGAACGACGGCAACAATGTCGTGGCCCTGTCACCGGGAGTGGTCGTCGCCTACGACCGCAACTACTCGATCAACGCCAATCTGCGCGCCGCCGGCATCGAGGTTCTGGAGATCCCCTCCAGCGAGCTCGGCCGCGGCCGCGGCGGTGGTCATTGCATGACCTGCCCGATCGATCGGGACTCGGTCTACTGACCGAGCCGGCTTCGGAGTACGGACGTTACAGTCATGATGGCGATGTTGTTGCCGCCTCCGGGGAGCCCCGGTCAGGTGGTGACGTCATGCACCCCACATCTGCACAGAGGTCCACACCATGTGGCCGCACCACTGACCACGTTAGACTCTCACGCGTTACATACGGAGGGGAGTACTCCCAACCAACGGCGACGTCGTCATCACGGCGGTGCAGGTACACACGGTCCTGCGTTCCCGGCGTCGCGGCCAGAGCGGTACGTGCCTTGAGCGCCAGCACCCGTGGCGGGAGGAGACCTCCGGTACCAGTTCCGTACCGGAGGAGAACACGTGGACGTCCACATCCTGGGGTGGATCGGCCTGGCGGCCATCATCCTGACCCTCATCGCGATCGACATCGTCGGTCACGTACGCACCCCGCACGAGCCCACCATGAAGGAGGCTGCCGTATGGTCGGTGGCCTACATCACCATGGCTCTGGTCTTCGGTGCCATCGTCTGGTTCGTGTGGGGCGGCGGGTTCGCTCGGGAGTACCTGGCCGGCTACATCACCGAGAAGGCGCTGAGCATCGACAACCTCTTCGTCTTCGTCATCATGATGTCCTCCTTCAAGGTGCCCCGGAAGTACCAGCAGGAGGTGCTGCTCGCCGGCATCGTCATCGCCCTTGTTCTCCGGCTCATCTTCATCCTCGCCGGTGCCGCACTCATCGAGAACTTCTCCTGGGTGTTCTACTTCTTCGGGGCCTGGCTCCTGTGGACCGCCTTCTCCCAGGCCCGGGAGGGCGTCCAGGAGCCCGACGACGATGACGAGGAGTACAGGCCCAGCGGCTTCGTCAAGCTCATCGCCCGCGTCATCCCGATGACCGACGGCTTCGTGGGCGGCAAGGTCATTCACCGCCACGCCGGGCGCACCATGATTACTCCCATGATGCTGTGCATCATCGCCATCGGCACCGCCGATGTCATGTTCGCCGTCGACTCCATCCCCGCGATCTACTCCCTGACCAGCGAGCCCTTCCTGGTCTTCTCCGCCAACGCATTCTCCCTGCTGGGCCTGCGCCAGCTCTACTTCCTCATTGACGGGCTGCTCGACCGACTCGTCTACCTCCACTACGGCCTGGCGGTCATCCTCGGCTTCATCGGCTTCAAGCTCATCGTTCACGCCCTGCACACCAACGAGGTCCCCTTCATCAACGGGGGCCGGGAGTGGCACGCCATCCCCGAGGCGTCGATCGGAGTGTCCCTGAGCGTCATCATCACCACCGTCCTGGTCACGGTCATCGCCTCGGTCCTCAAGTCGCGGGCAGATGCCCGGCGCGTTGAGGCGGCATCCTGAGGTCTCGGCCGCCAGGAGGAGGGGCGCCCTCCGACTGATTCACTACTGTGTGACGTGTGAGCACCACGCATCCCCCTGAGTCCTCGGTCAACGGGCTCAGCGCCGCCCAGGTCGCCGAGCGCGTCAGCGCCGGACAGACCAACGAGTACCGCGAGCGGACCTCCCGCAGCGCCGCGCAGATTCTGCGAGCCAACGTCTTCACGATCTTCAACGGCATCCTCGGCGCCGCACTGGTCCTCGTCCTGGCACTGGGGCACTGGGCGGATGCGCTGTTCGGTTTCGTCCTTGTGCTCAACACCGCCACCGGAACCCTGGCGGAGATCCGCGCCAAGCGTGCCCTGGACCGTCTGTCCGTGCTGGAGACCCCCCGCGCCGTCGTCGTCAGGGACGGGGCTGAGACCGAGGTGGCCGTCGGCCAGGTCGTTCTCGACGACGTCGTACGGCTCGCAGCCGGCCAGCAGGTGCCGGCAGACGGGGAGGTTCTGACCAGCGATGGCCTGGAGATCGATGAGTCGATCCTCACGGGCGAGTCCCGGCCCGTGCGTCCCGTGAGCGGAGCGAAGGTCATGTCCGGGACCACGGTGACGGCCGGGACCGGACTGTTCCGCACCACCGCGGTCGGCGGGGACGCCTACGCCCACCGGCTGGCCCGCGAGGCCCGCAGGTACTCGCTCGTCGTCAGTGAGCTGCAGGCCGGGACCAACCGAGTGCTGCACTGGATCAGCTGGGTCATCGTGCCCGTGGCCCTGGTGCTGGTGTGGTCCCAGCTGCGGTTGAGCGGAAGCGTCGCCGAGGCCTGGAGCAGCCGTGCCTGGCGCCACGCGGCCGTCGCCGGCATCGCCGGCGTGGTCAGCATGGTGCCCCAGGGCCTGGTGCTCTTGACCTCTGTCAACTTCGCCACCGCCTCCCTGGCCCTGGCCAGGCGCAACGTCCTGGTTCAG
>ERZ772973.106-NODE-106-length-54808-cov-134.833_pt1 | contig 54808 bp, 45 predicted proteins | sample MGYA00580672_ERZ772973 | MGnify/ENA primary metagenome ERZ772973 (study PRJEB29015, sample SAMEA2737938) | human oral metagenome | biome: human oral; feature: human-associated habitat; material: dental | place: China | collected 2152 ...
CTACTACTACCACGCGGTCACCCTGGACTGGGGCGACATCGGCTACAACTTCCTCATCGACAAGTACGGCACCGTCTTCGAAGGACGCTCCGGCTCCGTGGCTGCTCCCGCCGGCGAGATGAGCGTCGGGGCGCACGCCCGTGGCGTCAACACCGGCACCATGGGCCTGTCCATGATGGGCGACTACAGCAGCGTCAGCCCCTCGGAGGCCCAGCTGCGCTCGGTGGGCAGGATGGCCGGATGGTTCCTCAAGCGCGCAGGCATCACGGACGCCAATGGGCGCGCGGGTCTGCACGTGTGGACCACTGAGCGCTACCAGGCCGGATCCACCATCTCGATGCCCCGGATCCTGGGGCACCGGGATGTCGGCTACACCACCTGCCCTGGGAACGTCGGCTACTCCAAGCTCGGCACCATCCGCACCATCGCGCAGACACAGATCGACGGTGGTTCGGCGTCGTCGACTGCCCCGGGAGCCGTGACCCTGCGTGGTGGGATCCTGACGGCCTGGACCGCTGCTGGTGGGGAGCGCTCCAAGATCGGGCTGCCCACGACCAGTGAGATCGCCTCGTCCAAGGGTGGGGTGTACCAGCGTTTTGAGCACGGTGTGGCGTACTGGACCCGGGCGACCGGGGCGCAGTTCGTGGCTGAGCCGGTGCTGAGCGCCTGGGGTGGCTACTGGTACGAGAAGGGCTCGATGGGCTATCCGCGCAGTGGTGTGGTGAGTGGTCCTGGTGGCAGCTTCCGTCAGAGCTTCGAGGGAGGTGTTGCCTACTGGCGTTCGGGGGGCAAGGCCAGCTTCGTGCGTGGTGGGATCCTGACGGCCTGGACCGCTGCTGGTGGGGAGCGCTCCAAGATCGGGCTGCCCGTCGGTTATGAGGTCCGCCAAGCTGATGGAACCGTGACCCAGGCCTTCGAGAAGGGACAGATTTCCGTATCGCCCACGGGTACGGCGACGATCCGCTGATATCGGATCTAGGTGCGCGGCGAGGCGGTCAGGGGTGCATGAGACACTGGCCGCCTCGCCGTTTCTTCATCAACCGCCTTCGTCGACCAGCCTGCCGGGAAGGGCCGCCACATGAACCGAGGAATCGTCTACTTCCACTTCGATTCTCATCATCAGGTCCGTGACTACGTCGTCCATGCCCTGGCCTCCTTGCGCCCCCATGCGGAGCACATCCTGGTGGTCTCCAACTCTCCCGTCGACGATGCCGGCCGGGCTCGGCTGAAGGCCTCCTGCGACGAGATCCTTGAGCGCCCCAACGCGGGGCTCGACGTCGGCGCCTACCAGGCCGGGCTGGAGCACCTCGGCTGGGACCGGCTCGCCGACTTCGACGAGCTCATCCTGACCAACCACACCTACTACGCGCCGCTACGCCCCTGGGAGGAGGTCCTCACCCGGACCGGAAGCTGGCGCGACATCTCGTTCTGGGGCATGACCGAGCACGGCGTCATGCGCCCCCACCCCTTCCTCGCCAAGCGTGAGCTGCCCCGTCACATCCAGTCCCACTGGATCGCGGTGCGCCGCCGGCTCCTGGCGGACCCGGCCTTCCGGGAGTACTGGGAGCAGATGCCGCCGGTCTCCTCCTACCGCGACTCCATCCAGTGGCACGAGTCGCGCTTCACCGACCACTTCACCGGGATCGGCCACACCTACGAGGTCGCCTTCCCCGTGGACCGCTACCATTCGGACAACCCTGCCATCGAGGAGGCCCCGGCGCTGCTGGCCGATGGCTGCCCCCTGCTCAAGCGCCGGGCGTTCTTCCACGACCCCCTTCACCAGGACCGGCAGGCCGTCGTCGGCGGGGACCTGCTGGAGGCCGCTGCGCAGGCGGGCTACAGCGAGGACCTCATTCTGTCCGACGTCGTCCATACCGCGGCCGCCCGTGACCTCATCGTCAACGCAGGGCTCACCGAGGTCGTGACCGAGTCTGCCCCCGGGTCCGCGGAGCCCGCCCCCAGTACGAGCTCGCCCGCGCAGCAGCCCTCGGGCTGCGTCGTCGTGCACGTCCCGGCAGCGGGGGAGGGGATCGAGCGCGCCGAGGCGGATGGTCTTGCTCAGCGTCTGGCGAGCCTGCCGGCGCACTGGCGGGTGGTGGTCACCTCACCCGAACCGCTGGATGCCGCCGACCTGGAGCGCGTCACCGGTCGCCGTCCAGCGGATGAGGACGGGGCGGCGGGGGACACGGCTGTCGCCTTCCGCGCGGTGCGTGACCTCGATCCGCGCGGAACCATCGCCTTCCTCACCGAGTGCGACGACCTGTGGGATTCCGGGCGCCCCGTCGGCTCCAGTGGCGACGGTGTCGGTGATGGCAGTGATGACAGTGACGGCAAAGAAGGCGGCGATGACGGTGTGGATCTCGTCCTGAGGATCACGGCGGGGTCCCTGAACGGTCCCGAGCAGGGGGCCGACGACGTCGCCCGCCGCCAGGTCCTCGACTGCCTGCTGGACTCGCCGGGACACGTGGCCGGTCTCATCGACCTCTTCGAGTCTCACTCCAGCCTCGGGGTGGCCATGCCCGCCGCCTGCCACATCGGCCAGCCGCACGGCGGGCCCCAGTGGGACGGCCTGGCCGGTGCGGCCGAGGCCCTGTCCCGGCGGCTCGGTCTGACGGCGGCCCTGGACCCGACCGCCCCGGCGATGCCGGTCGGTGCCATGTTCCTGGCTCGTCCCGAGGCGCTGCGCACGCTGAGCGAGGGTGCCAAGGAGCTGGTGCGGCTGACCGAGCAGGCAGCCGCCGATCCCGAGCAGGCGGTGCGGCGTCTGCGGCGTGCCCGCGCCGCCGAGGTGCTTGAGCTGCTGACCGTCTACGCGGCCATGTCCAGTGGCTTCCACCCCCGCGAGGTGCTCACTCCCACCTGGGCGGGCCGGCTCTACGGCTCCCTGGCCTACAAGCAGCGAGCCCTCACCGCGGACCTGCCGGCCTACACCGACGAGCAGGTCAGGTTCCTGCGGGCCCGGTTCGGGCCCCGGGCCGGGCTGGGGTCGCGGGTGCGCTCCTACGTCGATGTCCATCACCCCGAGATGGCAGGCGCCCTCAAACCCGCATACCGTTACGTCACAGGTGGAACGAAGGGCATCACCGATGGTGTCAAGGGAGCGGCGAGATCCCTCAGCGGGCGCCTGCGCCCCCGGCGATCCGCCCGGCCCGCCTCCGACGCGTGAGAGGACCCCGCCCTTCCACGTCCCCTCCGCCTCATCGTGAGACCTCCACCTGTTAGGATCCCGGTCTATGGCACAGACAGTTCTCGTCACTGGAGCCGGCGGCTACATCGGCCGCCACGTCGTCACCGCAATGCTGGGGCGGGGCCTGACTGTCAAGGCCCTCGACCTGCGGCTCGACGACGTCGACGAGCGGGCTGAGAAGGTCCACCTGGAGCTCTTCTCCGGGGACACGGACATCTACGATCAGATGGGGCGCCCCGACGTCGTCCTGCACATGGCCTGGCGCGACGGTTTCAAGCACGCCTCCCACGCCCACCTGGACGACCTGGCCAAGCACTTCCACCTGATCGAGAACCTCTACGCCGGTGGCCTGCCCCAGCTCGCCGTCATGGGCACCATGCATGAGGTCGGCTACTGGGAGGGCGCCATCGATGAGAACTCGCCCTGCAGTCCCGCCTCGCTGTACGGCATCGCCAAGAACGCTCTGCGCGAGGCCACCTTCCTGTCCGCCCAGGCCCATGGCGCCATCGCTCAGTGGATCCGTGCCTACTACATCGTCGGAGACGACAAGTTCGGCAACTCGATCTTCTCCAAGCTCCTGGCCGCCGCCGAGGAGGGGCGCACCACCTTCCCCTTCACCACCGGCAAGAACCGCTACGACTTCATCTCCGTGGACGGCCTGGGCGAGCAGATCGCCGCGATCGTGGACCAGACCGAGGTTGACGGCATCATCAACGCCTGCACCGGTGAACCCATGACCTTGGCCGAGCGCGTCGAGGCCTACATCCGGGACAACGACCTGGGCATCACCCTGGAGTACGGGGCATTTCCGGATCGGCCCTACGACTCGCCCGGTGTATGGGGCGATCCGACGAAGATCCGCCGTATCCTCGCATCGAGCGCCAGCTGACACGTTCGGGTAAACCAGTATCATCCAGCTCTTTCATCTGCCGCAGTGAGCGGTTCGGAACCACTGTCTAGAAGGGACACCATGGCAAAGCTTGGCGAGGACCCGAAGCGACTCGGGATCTTCTTCTTCTTCGACGCCCAGGGCGTCGTGGACTCCTATGTGGAGACTCTGCTCGCCGATATGGTGAAGAACCTCTCCGAGCTGACCATCGTCGTCAACGGCGAGCTGACCGCCAAGAGCTACGCCAAGCTGAGCGCCTTCACGGACAACATCATCCTGCGGGAGAACAAGGGGCTGGACGTCTGGGCCTACAAGACGGCCATGGAGAGCCACGGCTGGGAGAGGCTCTCCGAGTTCGATGAGGTCGTGCTGTTCAACGCCACCATCATGGGGCCGGTCTACCCCTTCAAGGAGATGTTCACCGAGATGGCCCGGCGAAACATCGACTTCTGGGGCATCACCTGGTTCCACGAGGTCCCCTTCGACCCCTTCGGCTATGCCGAAGAGGGTTATCTTCCCCGCCACCTCCAGTCCCACTTCCACGCCTACCGCCGCTCCCTGGTCACCTCCAAGGCCTTTCAGGGCTACTGGGACGAGATGCCCGAGATCAACGGCTACGAGCAGTCGGTGGGCATGCACGAGGTTCCCTTCACCCAGCGCTTCGAACGCCTCGGTTTCACCTCCGACGTCTACGTCAACACCGAGGACATGGAGGGCTTCAACTTCAGCCCCATTCTCTTCGCCCCGGTCGAGGTCATCCGGGACAAGCGCTGCCCGATCTTCAAGCGCCGCTCCTTCTTCCGCCCCTACGACGACGTCCTGCGCCAGTCCGTGGGCCAGCCCAGCGCCGAGCTCTACGCCTACCTGCGTGACCACACGGACTTCGATGTGAACCTCATCTGGGACAACGCCCTGCGCTCCATGAACATGGCGGACCTGGTGAAGAACCTCCAGCTCACCTACGTCCTGCCCACGCAGACTGTCACCCGCGAGCCCAAGCAGCAGAAGGTCGCCCTCATCGCTCACCTGTACTATATGGACCTGGTCGAGCCGACGCTGAAGTACATCCGCAACATGCCCGAGGGCATCGACATCTTCCTGAGCACCTCGAGCCCGGAGAAGGTGGAGCAGGTCAAGGCCGCCTGCCAGGGGCTCCCCTACAACATCGAGGTGCGCCTCGTGGAGAACCGGGGGCGCGACGTCGGCCCCTTCCTCGTGGGGTGGAAGGACGTCGTCCAGAACTACGACGTCGTGTGCTACACCCACGACAAGAAGGTCACCCAGCTCTCCCCGTACTCAGTGGGTGACGGCTTCGCCTACAAGTGCTTCGAGAACCTGCTGCCGACGCGCGACTTCGTCAAGAACGTCATCGCCACCTTCGAGGCCGAGCCGCGCCTGGGCCTCCTGACTCCCACGCCGCCGAACCACGCCGACTACTTCCCGGTCTACACCTTGGGCTGGGGCCCGAACTTCGACCGCACCGAGGCGCTCCTGCACGAGCTGGGGATCAATGTCCCCCTCGACCCGGACAAGGAGCCCGTCGCACCGCTGGGCTCCATGTTCTGGTTCCGTCCCAAGGCCCTCAAGCCGCTGTTCGACCACGACTGGCAGTGGGAGGAGTTCCCACCCGAGCCCTGCGACATCGACGGCACCATCATGCATGCCATCGAGCGCGCTCACGGCTACGTGGCCCAGGGAGCCGGTTACTACTGCGGCTGGCTCCTCTCCGACTCCTTCGCCCGCATTGAGCTGACGAACCTGTCCTTCTACGTGCGTGACCTCACCTCCGCCATCGCTGACCGCTGGGGCAGGGCCACGGAGACGCAGATGGTGCAGATGATCCAGGCCCCGCCGACGACTCGGCAATGGCTCAAGGGGCGGCTGAATCGGTGGGTTCCGTCGGCTTTCCAACCGGCTCTCAAGGGGCCGGCCAGGCGCGTCTACCATAAGCTGCGAGGAGCCTAGTATCCGGGTGGTGCTGCGATGCCGGACATGACAACGAAACCGGCACAACATGCAAGGACAAGGACCAGGGTCTTCTACCTGGACCTCATCAGAGCCTTGGCCGCTTTGCTCATCGTCCTCACCCACTTCAATGCCCACCTCCGCGAGCACGGCGGCGGGTACGTCCTGACCTTCGAGCCCTTCGGCATCTACCTGGGGGCCCTGGGCGTCTCCCTGTTCCTCATCATCTCCGGGGCGGCTCTGACCTTCACCTACCGACGGCCGATCGACCTCAAGCGTTTCTACTGGAAGCGCTTCCTCAACATCTACCCGATGTTCTGGACCGCCTGGGTCCTGGGAACGCTCTCCCTCTTCCTCGTCGCTAACGGGCGTCCGCCCAACGCCGCTCCGCTCCGGTCCTTCGTCTTCACGCTTTTGGGTATTGACGGACTCGCCCAGGCCTTCTACTTCCGGACGATGTATCTGCTGGGCGAGTGGTTCCTCGGTTTCATCCTCCTGTACTACGTGGTCTTCCCGCTGCTTCTGTGGGCCATTGACCGCTTCCCGGTCATCACCGGAGCCGTGCTCCTTGTGGCCTACGTCGCCACCATTGTCATCATGTCGCGCTACTTCCCGGCATATCCCTCCGCCGCGGTGCTGACCACGCGTCTTCCCGAGCTGGCCTTCGGCAGCTACTTCGTCCTGTACATCCGCCGGATCCACGGTGCCGTCGTGGTTCCGGCGGCAGCGGTTCTGGCCGTCTCAGCCATGTTCCCCGGGAGGATCCCCGAGGACGTGGGCACCACGATCGTGGGGATCTCGGTCTTCCTCATCCTCGTGGTGGCCGGCCGCTACGTGGCGATCCAGCCGGTGCGGGCCCTTGTCAGCCTCATCGCCACCTATTCCTACCCGATCTTCCTCGTCCACCACGTGGTGATCGAACAGGCCCTTGAGAAGATCGACGTCGCCGGCTTCTACCCCATTCAGCGCTACATGCTGCTGGCCGCCGAGTGCGTCATCATCTTCGCCCTGTCGGTGGCGCTGGTGAAGGTCGCTGATGCCGTCACCGACTTCTTCACCAAGGCATTCAAAGGCATGACCTGGCGGCCCGAGGTCTCCGAGGCTGAACGCTGACCCGCGCCGGAGACGGGCCCAGGCAGTCGGTCACGGCCCGCGGTAGTGGCCTACGACCCCTGGGCGTGTCGAAGGCAACGGCATCTGCTGGCACTATTGGCTCCGGCAGCGCTGAGAATAGTGGTGGGGTCGTGGTGTGCCTCGTCAGCGCTCCATCGGCCCGACTCGACAACCCAAGGGAGACTCTCGTGACCCGTACCTGCCTCGTGACAGGTGGTGCCGGATTCATCGGTTGCGCGATCTCGCGTGACCTGGCTGACGCCTTCGACCGCGTCGTGGCCATGGACAACATGCACCCGCAGATCCACCTGTCCCAGGAGCGCCCCGCGGAGCTCGACGAACGCGTGGAGCTGCACCGCCTGGACGTGTCCGTCGCCGAGGACTGGGACTCGATTCTGGCCGCGGTCGGTCCGGATGTCATCGTCCACCTGGCGGCGGAGACCGGCACAGGTCAGTCCCTCACCGAGGCCTCCCGCCACGCGAGCGTCAACGTCATCGGCACCACCCAGATGCTCGATGCCCTCGTACGTCATGAGATCCGCCCTGACAAGATCGTCCTGGCCTCCTCCCGAGCCGTCTACGGCGAGGGGCAGTGGGTCGACGCCGAGGGACGGACCACCTACCCCGGCCAGCGCACCCACGCGATGCTCGAGGCCGGGCAGTGGGACTTCGCAGGCCTGACCCCCTCGGTCCAGTCCTCCACCGCCGTCAATGCGTCCCCGGCCAATGTCTATGCCGCCACCAAGTTCTGCCAGGAGAACCTCGTGACCTCCTGGTGCGGATCCTTCGGCGTCACCCCGGTGCTCTTCCGGCTTCAGAACGTCTACGGCCCCGGTCAGTCCCTCATCAACCCCTATACCGGCATCGTCTCCCTCTTCGCCCGTCTGGCCAGGTCCGGTCAGTCCATCCCGGTCTACGAGGACGGTCAGATCGTGCGGGACTTCGTCTTCATCGACGACGTCGCCTCCGCCATCGTGGCCGGAGTCCTGCGCTCGCCTGCAGCGGCTCTGCCCTACGACATCGGCCTGGGGGAGCGGACCACTATCATGCAGGTCGCTCAGGCCATCGCCGAGCACTACGGGGCGCCCGCCCCGCACGTGACTGGCCAGTTCCGCGACGGTGACGTGCGTGCCGCCTGGGCGGATACCGCGCGTGCCCGTCAGATGCTGGACTGGGAGCCGCGAGTCGGCGTCACCGAGGGCATCAACCGGCTGTGCGACTGGATCGATGCTCAGACAGAGGCTTCTTCCACCAGCCCGTCCACCGGCACTGCGACGGAGGTGTGAATCCATGCGACTCTCTCGACTTCTGCGCTCGGAGGAGGCCCGCCAGACGCTGGACCTCACCCTGCGTCTGACCCAGCGCTCGGTCTCCTCCGAGTTCAAGGGAACGACGCTGGGCCGTCTGTGGTCCTTCATCAACCCCCTGGCCACGATCGCCATCTTCGCCCTCATCTTCGGCGTCGTCTTCCGCGGAGGCGTGGAGCCGGGCCGCAACTCCGGGATCGACTCCTTCGCGCTGTGGATCGGCATCGGGGTGCTCAGCTGGACCTTCTTCTCCAGCGGCATCATGACCTCCATGAACGCCCTCGTGTCCAACTCGGGACTGCTCACGAAGGTCTACTTCCCCCGCCAGGTCCTCATCTACTCCGCGGTGCTGTCCCTGGCCGTGGACTTCGCCTTCGAGCTGCTGGTCCTCGTCATCATCGCCATGATCATGGGGGGCCCCGGGGTCCTCCTCATGATTCCGGCGCTGGTCGTCGTCACCGTGTTGGCGGGCATGTTCGCCGTCGGGCTGGGGCTCATCCTGTCCATCGGCACCGTCTACTTCCGGGACCTGGGCCATCTGTGGCAGATCTTCAACCAGATCTGGATGTACGCCTCCGGCGTCGTCTTCCCCTTGACCATGCTCAACAGTGTTCAGAACCGTCTGTTTGACGCCGGCTGGCAGATCAACGGAGCTCCGATTCCCATCGCGACGATCGCCCGGCTCAACCCCGCCGAGACCTACCTCGAGGCCTTCCGATCCTGCCTGTACGACTTCGCCCTGCCGTCACTGCCCGTCTCCCTGGCCTGCCTGGGGTGGGCGGTCGTCATGCTCACGCTGGGGCTGGCCTTCTTCCGCCGGCACTCGGCGAGCATCGTTGAGGAGCTCTGACACCTGAAGATGACTGCATCACAAGGAACCTCCGCATCGCCTGCCGTGCGCATCGAGGACGTCTCCAAGCGCTTCAGGATCTACCACCACCGCAACCAGTCCCTCAAGGGCGCCATCCTGCAGCGCAGCCGCGGCGTCTACGAGGACTTCTGGGCGCTGAAGGACATCACCTTCGACATCCCCGAGGGCAAGACCTTCGGGCTCATGGGGCACAACGGATCGGGCAAGTCCACCCTGCTCAAGTGCATCGCCAAGATCCTGGCCCCCAACTCCGGCTCCATCACCGCCCGCGGGCGCATGGCCGCCATGCTGGAGGTCGGCTCGGGCTTCCACCCCGAGCTCTCCGGACGGGAGAACATCTTCCTCAACGGCGCCATCCTGGGGATGAGCCGCAAGGAGATCGAGGCCAAGTTCGATGACATCGTCGACTTCTCCGGGGTGGGTGAGTTCATCGATCAGCCGGTGAAGAACTACTCCTCGGGCATGTACGTGCGTCTCGGCTTCTCGGTGTCCATTCACGTCGAGCCGGAGATCCTCCTGGTCGACGAGGTCCTGGCCGTCGGCGACATGGAGTTCCAGGAGCGGTGCATGGACAAGTTCGCCGAGTTCCGCGAGGACGGCCGCACCGTCGTCGTCGTCTCCCACGGCCTTGCCCAGATGCGCACCTTCTGTGACGAGGTCGCCTGGCTCGACCACGGCCGGCTCAAGGAGGTCGGAGCGGCTCCCGAGGTCATTGACAAGTACTCCGATATCACCCACGGAGCCAAGAAGGTCAAGGACGGACAAGGCACCCGCTTCGGCAGCGGGGAGGCCCAGATCACGCGGATCGAGCTGCTCGACCGCACGGGCAGGCCGGTCGGCTCCATGCGCACCGGGGACGAGGCCACCATCCGTCTGCACTACCGCTGCGAGGAGACGATCGAGAAGCCCGTCTTCGGCTGCTCCATCGACACCCGTGAGGGCACCTTCGCCTGGGGTCTGCACGGCCTCGACGACGGCTTCCAGCCCGAGACGATCGAGCCGGGAGAGGGGACCGTGGACGTCTCCATCCCCGCGATGATGCTGCGTCCGGGCGCCTACCTCATCTCCGGATCCATCCAGCCCTGGCAGCTCTCCAGTGTCATCGATGCCTACCAGAAGGCGACGTCCTTCGACATCGTCCCCGGACCGCGCATGGAGTCCGGGGGCCTGGTGGCCCTGGGCGCTCACTACGAACGGATCTCCCCGTCGCGCCCCATGGTCGCGGTCGCCAAGAAGGACTGAGAGCACCGGCGGGGCTGTCGCTCAGCGCCGCCGGATCCTCTTGACGTGCTGTGCCACGGTGCGGAAGAAGGGCTTGACCGTGGCCTCCAGGTGGCTGATCTTCGCCTTGGTGTCGTGGAGCTGGAGCAGGACCTGCCGGATCGAGATGTGCAGGTCGTACATGGCCTCATGAAGCTTCGCGATCTGGGCGTCCTGCTGCTTCAGCTTCTGCTCGAGCCGGTGGTAGTACTCCGCTGAGACCAGCATGAGGCCCAAGCCGCCCGGCTCGGTCGGGCCGTCCTTCGGGGAGGAGCCCGCGGCTATGTCGCCCTCCAGGGACAGCCGCGTGTAGCGGTCCCGGATGGCGAGGTTGTCGATGCGGTGACGGACGGCGTCGACGACGACGGAATTCCCCGCTGCCGCATCGGTGGAGTCGCGGTGGTGCCAGTGTGCCAGCGGCTCGCCGGTGATGAAGCCCACCGGCGAGGTCGCCAGCAGGCGGAGGTTGAAGTCCCAGTCGGCCTGGGTCAACAGCGTGCCGTCCCAGTGACCGATGCGGTCGGCCACCTCGCGGCGGATGAGCTGGGAGATCGGCGGGACGTAGTTGGCCACCATCGTGTCGATGAGGGTCCAGCTCTCCTTGCCCGGTGCCAGCGCCTCTCGCTTGAGCTCGGTCAGGGACTCCTCGGTGACGGTCTCGAAAATCAGGTCACAGCTCGCCGCCACGGCACCGTGGCCGGGGTTCTCATCGAGGTGAGCCACGCATGCCGCCAGGAAACCGGGCTCCCAGGAGTCGTCGTCATCATGGATGGCGAAGAACTCGCAGGAGGATACGGCCAGGCCGTCCTCCAGGGCGGCCTCGCGGCCATGGGAGGTCTCGTTGGTGACCACCTGGGTACGTTCCCGCAACCACTCGGATGCGCTCGCCAGGGCCTGGTCCACCGCTTCGCTCTCGCCGGCGTCATTGACGATGACGAGCTCGAGGTCCTGGAAGGTCTGCGCTCCAACCGACTGGACCGCTCTGGTGAGCATCAGGGGACGATTCCGAGTTCGGGTCACCACGGTGACTCGTGGGGCTCGTGCGGCTTGTTCAGCCATCTTCGGGGGTCCTCCTTGATCCGATGAGGGGCACGCGGCGTGCGTGGCGATTACTGCCGTGGGGATCGGGGCGTTCCGACAACGTCCCAGTTATGTAACTGTAGCCGTTGGGTGCGGCCGGCGTAGCCGGTTGCCGCAATCAGCGGATTCTCGACGGGCGTCTCGCGTGCTCCCTCGTACGCCGACGCAGCTCGCGTGGCAGGCGGGCGACCGCCTGGGCGAGTCCTGTCATCACCGGGCCGCGCCGCGGGCCTCGCAGTCCGCGCACCACTGTGCGGGCCAGCGCCTGCATCACGACCGGGACCGGGCTGTGGGCGGCGGCCACCAGGATCCGGTTGCGAGCGTTGACTCGGATGAACATCGCTGAGCTGGTGCCTGAGGAGGAGGCGTGCTCGTGGAGTACCACCGCCTCGCGCACGTAGACGACCGCCCACCCGCGCTCGCGCAGGCGCCAGGAGAGGTCCGTGTCCTCGTAGTACATGAACAGGTCCTCGCGGAAGCCGCCCAGGGCCTGCCACGCCTCGCGTCGGATGGCGCAGGCGCCCCCGCACAGGCCGAAGACCTCACTGGGGGAGTGCTCCTGCCCGGAAGGCACCAGCCAGTCGCGGTCGTAGCCGTTGCCGGAGGCGTCCACGAGGTTGCCCGTGGAGTTGACCAGGACCTCACCCTCGCCGCGGGCAGCGGCTTCGTCACTGACGCGCGTCCATCTGCCGGTACGCGGTGAGACGAGCGCGTCCTGGTCGGGGCCCGCAGGCTTCCAGCGGCCGGCCAGCAGGATCCGCGCCGTTGCCGCGGCCGGTGCCGAGCTCGATGTCGAACCCGGCGTTGTCGGAGACGATTCCGGCTGACCGGGTGTCGGCGCAGCTGGTGGAGCGCTCAGGGGAGCCAGGATCGCCTCGAGGAAGCCGGGCTCGGCCACCGCGTCGTTGTTGAGCAGGACCAGGACGTCCTCAACCATGTTCTGGGCCCCGAGGTTGACTCCGGCGCCGAAGCCCAGGTTCTCGCTCGACTCGACCACCGTCAGGCCCGCCCGGCTCAGGCGCTCGGCCGAGCCGTCACCGGATGCGTTGTCGACGATGACGAGCGTGTCGCCGCCCTTCAGCTGCTCGGTGACTGAGCGGGCCGCCCGGATCGTCAGATCGGCCCGACGCCAGTTGACGATGACGACGCGTGCCGAGGGGCGCCTGACGGGCTGCGTCACACCGCACCCCCGATGAGGGCGTGGTAGACCTCCGTGTGCGCCGCGGCGCAGGCGTCCCAGGTGAAGGTCCGGGCGCGCTCGCGGCCGGCCTCGGCCAGCTCGTCGTGGGCCGGTCCGATGGCCTTGGCGAGCCGGCCAGCGATCTCGCGCGGTGAGGCGGGATCGGCCAGTAGACCGGCCTCCCCGCACACCTCGGCCATGCAGGTCCCGGCGCTGGTGACGACGGGGGCCCCGTAGGCCATGGCCTCCAGGACCGGCAGACCGAATCCCTCCCAGATGGAGGGGAAGCAGAAGGCGCGGGCACCGCAGTAGGCGGCCGCCAGCTCGTCGTCATCGAGCCTGCCGGTGACGTGGACCCGATCACCCAGACGGGCCAGGAGATTGCGCTCGACGGCGTCGTCGCCCCACCCGACCGGACCAACGAGGACCAGGTCGAGGCCGTCGGCGTCGTCGTGCTCCTCAATGAGGAGGGCGAAGGCCCGCAGCAGTCCCAGCAGGTTCTTGCGGGGCTCGCGCGTGCCCGTCCACAGGACGTAGTCGCGCGTGAGGCCCCGGGCGGTGCGGAAGCTCTTGATCTGCTCGTCGGTGACGGGGAGGGTGCGTACCCCGTGCGGGATGACGTAGAGGCGGGCGGCGTCGATTCCCGCCGCGATGCAGTCATCGGCGGTCGCCTGGGAGGGGACGATGATGGCACTCGCCTCGGCGATGACACGCTCCAGGGAACGGCTGAAGTAGGTGTTGCCGCGCGGGGTGAAGTGCTCGGGTGCGCGCAGGAAGGCCAGGTCGTGCACGGTGACGGCTAGAGGCAGTGAGGTGGGGGGCAGGGCCCAGGTGGTGGCGTGGATGAGCTGGGCGCCGGGCAAGATGGACTCGGCCCGTGGCAGTCCCAGGCGGTTCCAGGACTCGTACAGGGCGGCGCGCGGCAGGTGGGACGAGCGCATCGGCATGGGTGGTAGGCCCATCTCCCGGGGCGACGGCGCCGCCTGGTGGCGGGCGGTGATTCCGGCCACGGGCACCTGCCGGGCGCGCAGGGCCCGGGACAGCTCGACGATGTAGGTCCCCGAGCCTCCTGGGACGGGCTGCCACAGCTGCTCAACCACCATGCCCACCCGTGGGCCGCGGGGACGAACAGGGCGGCGGGAGCCGTTGACATCGGACGTAGCGGTGCGGGAGTCGGAGGAGGGGGAGGGGACCGGGGAGTGCGCCGGGCGGGAATGATCTGCGCTCATGGGCTCAGAGTACGGGGTGGCCGCGCGTGGCGCGGTAGCCTGCCGTCATGAAGGTTCTTCTTGATGCGACGGCGATCCCGGCTGATCTCGGAGGTGTGGGGCGCTATGTCGACGACCTCGTGCCCGAGCTCATCGCCTCCGGCGTCAACCTGGCCATGGCCGTCCAGCAGCGGGATGTGGCGCACTTCTCCGCCAAGGTGCCTCGTGCCCACCTCTTCCCGGTCTCGCAGTCTATGGAGTCGCGCGGTGCCCGGATGGCCTGGGAGCAGACGGGGCTTCCTGCCCTCATTCACCGGATCCGCCCAGATGTCCTGCACTCGCCTCACTACACCTTCCCGGCCCTGCACCAGGTGCCCGTGGTCGTCACCCTTCACGACGCCACGTTCTTCTCCCACCCGCAGGCGCACTCGCCCTTCAAGCAGAAGTTCTTCACCAGCGCCATCCGCCGGGCCGTGCGTAGGGCCGACGCGCTCGTCGTGCCCTCCTTGGCCACCCGTGACGAGACCATCGCGTACGTCGGCGGCAGCCCCGAGCGATTCCACGTCGCCTACCACGGCGTGGACACCTCCGTGTTCCATCCGGTCGACGACGCTGAACGGGCCCGTGTGGCCGCCTCCCTCGGCCTGGAGGGCAAGCGCTACATCGGTTTCCTGGGGACCCTCGAGCCCCGTAAGAACGTTCCCAACCTGGTGCGCGCCTGGAGGTCGGTCTTCCATGACTCCGACGACGCTCCGGCCCTGGTCCTGGCCGGAGGACCCGGCTGGGACGCGGACATCGAGCCCGCCCTGGCCGAGGTCCCCCCGAACCTGAACGTCCTGCGGCCCGGCTACCTGCCCCTGGAGGACCTGCCCGGGTTCCTGTCCGGCTGTGAGATCCTGGCCTACCCCTCCATCGGCGAGGGCTTCGGCCTGCCGGTGCTCGAAGCCATGGCCTGCGGGGCCGCCGTTCTCACCACCCGCGAGCTGAGCCTGCCGGAAGTCGGGGGAGAGGCCGTGGCCTACTGCGGCTCCGATGCCCAGGCCATTGCTCGGGCCCTCGTGCTCCTGGACGCCGATCCTGGGCGACGCCGGGCCCTGGGAGCGGCCGCCCTCAAACGGGCCGCCGAGTTCACCTGGAAGGCCTCTGCTCAGGCGCATGTCAAGGCCTATCAAGCCGCCATGGCGCGCTGACGCCTCACACCCTCCGTTCGACGGTCTCTTTCACCGCAGCGTGCTCGTGTAGGCTTCACTGGTAGGTCACTCCTATGTGGGACTCCGGCGAGACGACGCCTGGCGGGAAGGAAAAGACGGCCAGTGAACGAGACCATGCCTCTGCAGACTGAGGGGACCTCCCTCCCACGTGCCGGGCGCGAAGAAGGGCAGACGCGCGGCCGCGTTCTCGTCACTGGCGCCAACGGACAGCTGGGGCGTGCGCTCATGGCGCTCCTGCCGCAGGCGGGATTCCAGCCCACCGGCGTCGACCTGCCGGAGGTGGACATCTCTGACACGGTCGCCATGACCGCCTGGGACTGGTCCGGCTACGACGTCATCATCAATGCCGCCGCCTGGACCAATGTGGACGGGGCGGAGACCCCTGAGGGCCGCCGTCTGTCCTGGCGAGCCAATACGGTGGGGCCGGTCAATCTGGCTCGGGCGGCCACTCAGCACGGCCTGACCCTGGTGCACATCTCCACCGAGTACACCTTCGACGGCGCCACACCGGTTCACACCGAGGAGGAGACCCCCTCGCCGCTGGGGGTCTATGGCCAGTCCAAGGCCGCCGGGGACGCCGCCGTCAGTGTCTGCCCCCGCCATTACCTGGTGCGCACCTCCTGGGTGGTGGGCGATGGGAGGAACTTCGTCAAGACGATGCTCTCCCTGGCCGAGCGCGGCATCGCGCCGAGTGTCGTGTCCGATCAGACCGGCCGCCTCACCTTCGCCTCCGACCTGGCTGCGGGTATCATCCACCTCATTTCCTCGGGCGCCGATTACGGCACCTACAACCTCTCCGGTGAGGGCCCGATCGTCTCCTGGGCCGATATCGCCAAGCGGGTCTACAAGCGCGCCGGCCATAGCCCCGACGAGGTCACGCCCGTCACCACCGAGGAGTACTACGCCGATCAGGAAGGGATCGCCCCGCGGCCGCTGAGCTCTGCCCTGGATCTTTCCAAGATCGAGGCCACAGGCTTCACCCCAGCCGATTCCACAGAGCGCTTGGACGCTTATCTTCGGGATTTGATGTAAGTAATTTCCGATCGGATTATCTCCCCGTAATCCCTCATTCCCTATCGGAGATCAATATGAGAAGTGAGCTCGCGAAATATTTACGACTGCCGACTTCTGGGAACTCTGCGACCGGGGTGGCATCGCCGCGGCGACCGGCGCTGATCGGTGGGATTCTCGTATTTCTCATGTTGCTCACCGGGCTTGGGTGGGCGGTATCCTCACCGGTGCAGGGATCTCCCGACGAGGACTATCACCTGGGTAGCATTTGGTGTCCGCGTCCAGCGGACGGGTCATGCAAGATGGATACGGTCAATGGTAAGCCGGTGGTCCGTGTCCCCATCGCAGTGGCCAGCGATATAGTGGATTGTTATACCTTCAAATCGAGTATTTCTGCGGGATGCGTGCCTGGTTATCAGGACTCCGAGACAGGGTGGTCGGCGCGTTTTGACAAAGGTGCCTACCCGATTGGTTATTACCACTTTCATCACCTCTTTGTCGGTAAGGATGCGCAGACCTCGGTGTTGGTCATGCGCGGGGTCAATGTGCTCATCGCTGTCGCTCTCCTGGGGACAGTCGGCTTCTGTGCTCCCCAAAGACTGAAGCGGCCGCTGATCGGGGCGGTCGCAGCCTCGTGGATCCCCATGGGGGTCTATTTCATCTCCTCCGTCAATCCCAGTTCGTGGGCCATCTCGGGGCTGTTGGTGTACGCCTCGGCACTATATCTGGCAACCCAGCAGGAAGGGCGTTCCCGGGGCGTGCTGATACTCTGTGCCGTGATCGGTGCCGTCATGTGCCTGACATCTCGGTATGATGCGGCCTTCTTCCTTCTTATTATTGGCCTCGCCCTGCTCTTCGGTGTGCGATGGACTCGTAGGAGATGGCCGGAGCTGTGTGTTCTTGTCGGGGCGGCTGTCGTCGGATCCGTCGTCTTCACGTCGTCGTCCCAGACATCTAAAGTTGCTTACTTCTCCCGTGTTGCGAATTTGATGGATTCGGCCGTCGGAAAGTCCTTGCTGGTTCTTCTTGTTGTTGGTCTTGCCCTGATTTTCGCTGTGCGACGGGCTCGGCGATGGTGGCGAGAACTGTGTGTTGCTGCCGGAGTCGTTGTCTTCGGATTCTTCACCTTCATGTCGTCGTTGCAGGTGTCCAGAGTCTCTATCTTCTCCCGACTTCAGGAGCCGGCTCATTCTGCTGATGAACAGTCTTTTGTCGAGAAGTTGATTATTGGGATAGAGACTGCGCCGAAGTATCTTGGTGGGTTCTGGGGGCATGCGTGGAGTCCGGGCTGGTATGATGTCCCTTTGCAGATCCGCAGTCCCCATATGTTGGCCATTATGGCTGCCGGAGCCTTTGTGGCAGTGTCTCTTCGCCGTGGCGGGTGGCGCAAGTGGGTCGCTCTGGCAGTCCTCGTGGCGACGATGATCGGGCTCCCGGCGGTGTTCTACGCGAACGGTGCCATGAACCCCATCGAGGAATATCAGGCCCGGTATATCTTCCCGATGCTGGCACCCACCTTCTTCCTCATGCTGGCCATCGATCAGGATGAAAGGAAATGGTTCACGGTTCCGCAGGCAGTCTGGGTCTTCATCTGCGAGGCTGTTTGCCAGGCGATCAGCCTGCATACGCTGCTCATGCGATATGTTCACGGGAACAGGGAGCCCTGGGAGCTCAATCTCAACAAGGGGATCGAGTGGTGGTGGAGCGCACCTGTGCCACCGATGACGGTCTGGTTCCTCACGACATGCGTTGCCACCGCGGCATTGGGGATCGCCGCGGCGATGCTGACGCGTACAGCCGATAGGCAGGAGTAGCCGGCTCGCCGTCGTCCTCGTCAGGAACGAGATCGCGTTGTCGGGTCGGCGCTGAACGCCGCGGGCGGGAAGCACCAGACTGGTGCCGCCCGCCCGCAGTACTGGCTCAAGGGGCCGGCGCCGGATGCTCCGGCGGACGGCTCAGGCCTGCTGGTGCTCCAGCAGGCCCAGGAGGTAGGCGCCGTAGCCGGACTTCACCAGGGGCTCGGCGCGCCGGCGCAGGCCCTCGTCGTCGATGAAGCCCATACGCCAGGCGACCTCCTCGGGGGCGCCGATATTGAGGCCCTGACGGTGCTGGACGGTGCGGATGAAGCTGGTGGCGTCGGCCAGCGAGTCGAAGGTACCGGTGTCGAGCCAGGCGGTACCGCGGGGGAGGACCTCGACGGTGAGCCGGCCGGCCTCCAGGTAGGTGCGGTTGACGTCGGTGATCTCGTACTCACCGCGGGCGGAGGGCTTGAGGCTCCTCGCGATCTCGACGACGTCGTTGTCGTAGAAGTACAGGCCGGGCACGGCGTACGTGGAGCGGGGGCGGGCGGGCTTCTCCTCGATGGAGATGGCCTTGAAGTCCTCGTCGAACTCGACGACGCCGTAGGCCGTGGGGTCGGCAACCTGGTAGGCGTAGACGACGCCGCCGTCGGGGTTGGTGTGACGGCGCAGCTGCGTGCCCATGCCGGGGCCGTAGAAGATGTTGTCCCCCAGGACCAGGGCGGCACTCTCGGAGCCGATGAAGTCGGCACCCAGGACGAAGGCCTGGGCCAGGCCGTTGGGCTCCTGCTGAACCGTGTAGGACAGGTTGACGCCGAGCTGGGAGCCGTCGCCCAGGAGGCGGTGGAAGGAGGGGGCGTCGTGGGGGGTGGTGATGACCAGGACGTCCTGGATCCCGGCGAGCATGAGGGTGCTCAGCGGGTAGTAGATCATCGGCTTGTCATAGACGGGCACCAGCTGCTTGGAGGTCCCCAGGGTGATCGGGTTGAGTCGTGTGCCGGAGCCTCCGGCCAGAATGATTCCTCGCATGCCCCAAGCATGACCCATCCGGCCCTCGAGTGGCACCAGGATCGGGCGAATCTGGGGTGCATGTCCGTGGTGCGCGGCACGTTCGGCTCGTGCGGCCGCGTCCCTGAGGTACTGGCGCGGTGGCGCCGTTAGACTCCGTCACCAGGGCGGCGCCGAGGTGGTGACGCCGATATCGGGACTGACACGTGCGGAAGGGACTGTTCATGGGGCAGATCGAGCTGGGCAAGCCGCTCGCCATCGAGAAGACGCCGATTCCGGGATTCCTGCGGATCGACCTGACTGTTCACGGGGACAACCGCGGCTGGTTCAAGGAGAACTGGCAGAGGGAGAAGATGCTGGCCCTGGGGCTGCCCGACTTCGGGCCGGTTCAGAACAACATCTCCTTCAACAATGAGGTCGGGGTGACCCGAGGTATCCACGCCGAGCCCTGGGACAAGTTCGTCTCGGTGGCCACCGGCCGGGTCTTCGGAGCCTGGGTAGACCTGCGCGAGGGGCCCTCCTTCGGGTCCGTCTACACCTGTGAGATCGACCCGTCGGTGGCGGTGTTCGTGCCTCGGGGCGTGGGCAACGCCTATCAGACGCTGGAACCCAATACTGCCTACACCTACCTGGTCAACGACCACTGGTCGGCCGACGCCCAGTACACCTTCCTCAACCTGGCCGACGAGACGGCGAATGTGCCCTGGCCGATCGCGCTGACCAAGGCGATCCTCTCCGACAAGGACAAGGCGCACCCCCGCCTGGCCGATGTCACCCCTTTCCCGTCGCCTGAGGCCAACGCCTAGGACGTGCCTGAGAGTCGGTACGGTGAGGCGTTATGAGACGACTTGAGCCCGCTCGCCAGCAGTACGCCTGGGGGTCGACCTCCGCCATTCCCGAGCTTCTGGGCGTGGCCGACGACGGCGCCCCGTGGGCCGAGGCCTGGTACGGCTCCCACCCGGCCGGGCCGGCTCGGGTCACCGGGGGCGATGCCCTCTCCGAGCTCATCGACGCTGAGCCGGAGCGTCTGCTGGGTGAGGACATCATCTGGCGCTTCGGGCGCCGCCTGCCCTTCCTGCTCAAGCTCATCGCCCCCGAACGGCCCCTGTCCCTCCAGGTCCACCCCAGCCAGGCGCAAGCGGCCGAGGGCTACGCCCTGGAGGAAGAGGCGGGCATCGCCCTGGACCACCCCGCTCGCAACTACAAGGACACCAATCACAAGCCGGAGATGGTTCTGGCCCTCACCCGGTTCCAGGCGGTCGCCGGTTTCCGGGCCCCGCGCCGTGCCGTCGAGGTCCTCGCCGGGCTGGACAGCGTCCTGGCCCGCCGGATGCGTCGCACCCTGCGACTCAACCCGACTCGCTACGGTATTCGGCAGGTCTTCTCCGACGTCGTCTCCGCGGCCACCCGCCCGAGTCCCGAGGAGATCGACGAGCTCGTCGCTGAGATCTCGGTCCGCTTCGAGGCCGGCATGTCCCCCTCGCTGCGGGTGGACTCCAATGTCCTGAAGATGGCGGGTACCTTCGCCGGGGACCCCGGCATCGCCGCCGCGCTCCTGCTCAACCCCGTCACCCTTCAGCCCGGTGAGGCGCTGTTCGTGCCGGCTGGCAGCGTCCACGCCTACATCTCCGGGCTGGGGGTGGAGGTCATGGCCTCCTCCGACAACGTGCTGCGCGCCGGGCTGACGCCCAAGCACATCGACGTCCCCGAGATGCTGGCCTGTGTCGACTACGTGGCCGCGCCGCCGGTACGCCCGGCACCTGAGTACCTCTCTCGCGCCACCCGCGCCTACTACGCGCCGGTGGACGACTTCGAGCTCATGGTGACCACCGTGGTGGCCGCCGACGGCCGCCTACCGGTCCCCGGGCGGGGGCCGCGCATCCTTCTGGCCGTCGAGGGCGCCATGACCCTGGTGACCCAGGCCGACTCACAGACCCTGGCCCAGGGAGAAGCCGTTTTCATCGGTGCCGATGAGCGCAGCCTCTCCGTTGAGGGGGAGGGGACTCTCATCCAGGCCGACGTTCCCTGACGGCAGGGCTCGGAGCCCGGCCTCCTGCGCCCGAGGCGGCTGGACACCGATCCTCTGATCGCGATCGTCAGTCGGTCCGGGCCTCAGCGGCGCCGTCAGTGATGCCCTCCTGCCGGATGGCGGCCGCGGCGACGTCGTTGCCCGCCTCAGGGGTGAGGACGACTGCCGTGCGCCCGGCGCTCCAGGCGGACAACACCTTCTGTAGCGCCTGAGTAGTCCGGGTGCAGCGGACCAGAGCGGCGCGTGAACCGGCCTGGCCATCAGTACCGGTGGCAGCGGCCTCGACCTGGGAGGCCAGCTCGTAGCGTGTCAGGGTGGCGGGCTCTGCGCCGTTCAGTACTCCGCCCCGCGTCCCGGAGGTGGTGAGGTCGGTGCCGAGGTCGGTGAGGCAGGGCAGGTCGGAGGGGGCGCTGACCGGCGTGAATCGGTCGGGGTAGGACATGAGGTCCGCGGCGCCGTCGAGCACGAGGGCGGGCAGGACGCCCGGCCAGCGCAGCGCCAGGGAGGCAGCCGGGACGAGCACCTGAACCTCTGCCGTGTCACACAGGTCCTCAGGAGTGAAGGCCACACTCAGTTCGGGGCTGAGACCGGCGTTATCGATCTCCTCGGTACTTCCCAGGAGCACAGTGCGTCCCGCCAACCACGCCCCGCAGGCCCACGCCACTGTCCGCCAGTGCGGCGGGAGTCCTACATGAACTCCGTCACCCCGAGTGGACTCTGCTGTGATCAATCCCGCTATTTTGGCCAACCACATGGACAGAACATGTCCGGTCAACTCGACTCGCTCATCGGCTCCATAACAATTCAGCCACGGTCTGTCGGCATCATGAGGGCTGGGAAACAGCGCTAGTAGGGGGTCGTGCATGGCTCCAGATTGAAGCAGATCTACTGACATTCAGGAAACTTCCTGGTAGTGTCCAGCCGGTCGGGTCAATGTGGAATCGCGTGTCAGAGGCCCTGAAATTTCCTGGAAAATCATGTCCCTCCCCGCTGTCAGGCAGGCCGCGGGCACCTCCCAGGAGATTTGTAGGAAGTCAACATATGGTGGCAGCCAGATGGGGATATTCCTTGAGATATCAAGGAATGATGTCTACGGTAACGAGAGGGTGAACTTTCCCTCGCCGGCTTGACTGGCCTTGTCTCACACGCATGTAATTCTTACTGACAAGAAGCTCGGATCGAAGGGAGGCCGACATGTGGAACATCCTCGGCGACGGCCCGCTCAAGCAGCCGGAGGAGCCTGACGCAGAAGTCCTGTCGCTCCTCTTCGGCGGTGGTGACGACGTCGATGAAGGTCCTCTGGCGTGGCAGGAGCGCGCGCTGTGCGCTCAGACGGACCCGGAGGCGTTCTTCCCCGAGAAGGGTGGTTCCACACGCGAGGCCAAGCGAGTCTGCGCGACCTGCGAGGTTCGCGAGGAGTGCCTCGAGTACGCCCTCGCCAACGACGAGCGCTTCGGTATCTGGGGCGGCATGTCGGAGCGCGAACGGCGCAAGCTCAAGCGTCGCGCAGTATGACCCGCACCGGCTCCACGCAGGGAGCCAGTCGGGTAGGAGCCCTGGCCGTCGTCGTGTCGGCCGGGGCGAGCCCGTTTCTGGCGCAGACGCTGACCGCCGTCGCCTCGCAGACCTGCGCGCCCGACGTCGTTCTTGTCGTCGATGTCGCCTCGCGTGTCAACGGGCTGGGGGACGGGACCCCGATCGAGGAGCTGGTCGAGAGCTCCGGGCTGGGCAAGACCACCGCGGTGCGTGTTGTACGGGTCAAGGAGGCCAAGAGCTTCGGGGACGCGGTGTCGCGGGGACTGGCTGCCTACGCAGAACTCGTCGCCACCGGTAACCGGAGGCGACGAGGTTCGGGTGATGCCGATGGCTTGGACGTTGACGGTGCCTCAAGTGGTTCACGCACCTCTGTTCGTGATCTTCTGCTGACCGGTTCCGGTCCCATCACCGGCCCCACCGGTGCGCTCTCGCCGATCACGTCCTACGAGCAGCAGCTCGTGGCTCCCGTAGAGGAGTCGGAGGAGACGGCGGAGCACCAGGTGTGGTTCTGGCTCCTCCACGACGACTCCGCCCCCGAGCAGGACTGCCTCGAGCAGCTCCTCACCGCTGCGACCAATGCCCGCTCCGTGGGGATCGTCGGTCCCAAGCAGGTGGGCTGGGACAATCCGGAGCTGCTTCTGGAGGTCGGACTGCGCACCACGGCCTCGGCCCGCCGCGCCAATGACATCGTTCCGGGCGAGGTCGATCAGGGGCAGCACGACGACCGCAGCGATGTCCTGGCCGTGGGGACAGCCGGCGCCCTCATTGACCGTGCCGTGTGGGAGGAGATCGGAGGCATCGCCCCCTGGCTCGGCCCCTTCGGGGACGGTCTGGAGCTCTCCCGCGCCGCGCGCCTGGCCGGATACCGGGTCATCGTCGAGCCCGGTGCCGTCATCCGCCACCGGCGGGCCTCCTACCAGGGCCTACGCCGGCCTGCTCACGTATCCCACTCGTCGCGTCCCGAGGCTCGCAGTGACGCTGAGGCCATCGAGGTCCGACTCCCCGAGCCCGACCCGGAGCGGTCCTTCCGCGCCCGGCGCAGCGCCCAGCTGACCAACTGGGCGGCCTTCTCGACTCGTCCCATCTGGCTACTGCTGACCTGGTTCGTCATTCTCGGCGCAATGCGCACTGTGTGGCGGCTCGCCTCCAAGGCGCCGGCGCTCGCCCGTGACGAGCTCGGTGCGGCTCTGGCGGTAGCCGGCCGCGGCCGTCGGATCAAGGCGGCCCGACGACGGCTCGCCCGGCACACCAAGGTTCCCGCCTCCGCGCTGGGGCGTCTCTATGTCACCCCTGCCGAGATCAGGGGCATACGCCGCGACCGCACCCGTCAGGAGCGCGAGCGCCGAGCCCGTGCCGCCGCCCCCAGCGAGCTCGAGCTGCGCGAGCTCGCCGCCCTGGCCCGCAGTCGACGTCGGACCCTGGGCGCTGTCATGGTGCTGGTTCTGGCGCTGAGCGGCTACGGCCTGTCCCGGTTGCTGCTCACCCGCTCGGTCAGCGGAGGGGCGCTGCCCCTGTTCAGCGGTGGCTGGCGACAGATGTGGGACGCCGCCTGGAGCACCTGGATCGCCACCGGCGACGGCTACCCGGGTGGGGTCACCCCGTTGCTGGGCATCCTGGCCCTGCCGACGGCGCTGGGACGCTTCGTCGGGCTGGGGGACGGTTCCCTCGTCACTGCTCTGGTGCTCCTGGCCGTGCCGCTCGCTGCCCTGGGGGCCTGGTTCGCCTCCGGCACGATGACCCGGAAGGTGGTTCTGCGGGCCTGGGCCGCACTGGTGTGGGCTCTGGCTCCCAGCCTGCTGCTCGCCCTGGGGCAGGGGCGCCTCGGCGCGCTGCTGGTCCACCTCGTCCTTCCCTGGGCGCTGCTGGCTCTGGCACGTACCGTGGGCGCCGACCGGAGGGATCTCGTCCTGTCCGGGCTTGTGGGCGCTCACCTGCTCACTGACCAGGAGCGGGCCGAGCTCGATCGCTTCTCCCACGAGAAGGTCACTGACCTCGCCCACCTCGATGAGGAGGAGCAGGCTGCAGTGAGCGCCGAGAACGGGGCCGACGAGGACTCCGCCCAGGAGGAGACCGAGTCCGACCGCGACCGGGGTGGAGCTGATGAGGAGGCCGGTGCAGCGGAGTCGGTAACGGTCGGCGAGTCTCGTGAGCCCCACGATGCCTCCGATGCGGCTGCTGCCGAGGGTGACCTGCCTGAGACCGAGAAGTACGGCTACGGCTCGGCCACGGCGGCCGCTGTCGCCGGTCTGCTGCTGAGCGTCGTCGTCGCGGCCGCCCCCGCCGCAGCGGCGGTGCTGGCCGTCGTCCTTCTCCTGCTGTCCGTGACGACACGACGCGGGTTCAAGCTCGTCCTCACCCTGGTTCCCATGGTGGTCACCGCCGCCCCGGCCTGGTGGGGCGCCTGGCGCCTGGGGCAGAGGGCCGGTTGGGTTGAGGGGGCTCGGTTGCTGCTGACCGATATCGGTCTGCCCGTCCGGGTGCCGACGCCGAGCAGCCTCGACCTGCTGGCCGGCTCACCAGTGGCCATGGGCGCTATCGCCGGCTCCGGGGCCTGGAGCATCCTGGTCCGGGGACTGCTGCTGCTCGTCCCGGTCCTCGGCATCGTCGGCCTGTTCATCTCCCGGCGCGTCCGGGTGGCCCGAACCGGCATCCTCCTGGCCCTGGGCGGTCTGGTTCTGGCAGGGATCTCGGTGCGCATGCCCACTGGGCTGGGCGGTGACGTCACCGGCTCGGGCCTGGCCCCCGTCAACGGCTGGGGCGGTGTCGGGGCCTCGCTGGCGCTGAGCGGGTTCCTCACCGCGGCCCTTTCCGCCGGCGAGGCCATCTGGAGCACGATCGGACGGCGTGCCGCGGGCGGTAGCAGGACCAGTCGCCAGCACCGCAAGGACGCCGAGACTGCTGCTGCCTCCTCCGCGCTGTCCGTGCTGTCCACAGTGTCCGGTGATGGCCTGCGTCGGCTGAGGACGGGCTTCGTGGTCGCCGCCTGCCTCGTCCTGCTGGCTCCGGTGACGGTCGGTGCCGTCTGGTCCTACCAGGCCCATCGCGGCAGCAATCCCCAGGTCCTGGCGCTGCGCCCCACTACCCAGCAGGTCCCCCTCATCGCCGAGCAGTTCCAGGGCTCGGCCACGGCCGGCCGGGTCCTCAAGCTCACCTCCACCTCTGAGGGGCTTCAGGCCACGATCTGGCGCGGACCCGGAACTCAGATCAGCGACGCCCTGCCGGGGGCGCTCAACGCCCAGGCGCGCAGCCGCGCCTCAGGTGCACTGACCGATCCTCGTCTGAGACCCACCAGGACCGGTCAGACGGGGCGCAGTACAGCCTCGGGTGAGGGTCTCGTCCTGGAGGACACGGCCGACGCCGAGCTCGCCCAGATCGTCACCCGCGCCACTGCCGGGCAGGACACGGAGGTCGCCGACGCCTTGGCGGCACACGGGATCGCCGTCGTCCTGCTGACCGACAAGGAGGGCGACGCCGTCACCGCCGAGGCCCGAGTGGGCCTGGCCTCCACACCCGGACTGGAGCAGCTCGCCCAGACCGCCGCGGGCAACTCCTGGCGCGTCACCTCATCGGCGTACCCCGACTCGGCCCGCCTGAGTCTCATCGACGAAGGCGGAGAGGCGACCCCGGTCGCGTCCACCGGCGCCGGATCCGGCACCCGCACCCGGATCCCCGCCGGCTCCGGCACCCGCACGCTGGTCATGGTGGAGCGGGCCGACGCCGGCTGGAGGGCCACTCTTGACGGTCGACGCCTCCAGGCCACCACGGTCCCCGCTCAGGACGGCAGCTGGAAGCAGGGCTTCGCCGTCGGATCCGAGGGCGGGGAATTGGTCATCACCCACACCCGCCGGTCCACCGCCGCCGCGACCTACACGATCTGGATCGTCTGGGCACTGACCCTGGTGGCGGCACTGCCCCTGCGACGCGGAAAGGAAATGGCCTCATGACTCAGCCTCACGATGACGATTCCCGCCGTCGGCAGGACGAGGACGGGCAGGACCAGCACAGGGACCAGCAGGGCAGCCGGCGGAAGGGGCGGCACAGCCATCAGGAACCGTCCGAGTCGCAGTCCCTCGAGCACGGGACGCTCCCGGAGACGGACCAGGCCGATGACGAGGTCGCCATGGACGAGGCCGACGAGGAGCCCCGTGCCGGATCCGGTGTCGGGCCCGTTGGGGACAGCCCGGACAGTGCCACCAGCCAGGATCAGGGTCACGACCAGCAGTCTGAATCAGGTGGTGATGCCCCCGAGCAGGACTCCGTCGAGGTCGAGGCGGACCATGACGAATCGGCCGGTTCGGACGGCGCCGACGCTGCCGAAGCCTCTGACTCCGCTGACTCCGCCGGCTCCGCTGACGTCCCTGAAGCTACTGATGCCGGGGACTCTGCGGAGGCCGACGACTCCGACGCCGAGGCTGCGAGTCGATCGGGGACCGGTGCCTCCTCCAGGAGGCGCCGTACCAGGGCCGGGCGGCGCCCTCGCACCGTGGGGCAGTCGATCGTCCGCGGCGTTGGCATCCTGACCTCGGTCGCACTCGCCGGCGCCGTCGGGGGAGTCACCTGGTGGGGCTACACCGCACCGCGTACACCGACCCCGCAGCTGGAGGCTCTCCGACTGACCGAACCGGGAGCCGCCACCACCTACGTGTGCCCTCACGCCCCCACCAATACGCTGCGGGGCACCGACGTCGGCGCCGTGGAGTCCACCACCACCATCATTCCCGTTGACGGGGCCGAGTCGATCCAGTCGGCCACCTACGCCGGCAAGCCGATCCCCGTTGACGCCGCCACCTCCGTGAACGCGGCCGAGGGAGGCATCCTCAGCCTCGCACCTGCTGGTGGTCGGGTGGCCAACGCCGTCGGCTCGGTCGCCACCGTGACGAAGAGCGGTGACCTGCGGGGGCTCACCACCGCTCCCTGCGCCCAACCGGGTGCCATGTCCTGGATCGTGGGCGGCTCCATCGCGGCGGGCTCGTCGGCCGAGCTGCGTCTGACCAACCCCGGCGCCACCCCGGCGACGGTGAAGGTGAACCTCTACGGATCCATCGGCCGCCTGAGTCTGCCCAGTAACGGTGAGGTCACTGTCCCGGCAGGCGGTTCCTCCTCGCTGGTCCTGGAGACGAAGGGCAGCCAGGACCCACGCATCGCTGTGTCCATCGAGGCCGACGGGGGTTCCGTGGTCCCCACCCTCGTCACCGAGTCCCTCGATGGTGAGACCCCCGCCGGCACCGACGTCATCACCCCGGGAGCCGCCCCGGCCACCGACCTCGTGGTGCCCGGTGTGGAGATCGTTGAGCCGGCCACACAGGGCGAGGTTCCCGATGCCAAGACCGGCGCGGACTCCTCCGACACCCCGGCAGTGCGCATCGTCAACCCGGGACAGGCTCCGGCGACGGTGTCGGTGACCATGCTCGGCAAGGATGGTGCCCACCCCCTGGCCGGTGCGCAGTCGGTGACCATTGATGCGGGTTCCGTCTTCGACATCCAGCTGGCCGGCGTGGCCGCGGGTACCTACGGTGTGCAAGTCACCTCGAGTACACCGGTGGGAGCGGCGGTTCGCATGGTGCGCAGCGGCGGTGAGTACCCCGCGCGCTCCAAGGCCCTCGTTCACGATCAGGCCTGGGCACAGGCCGCCCTTCCCGGCGCTGCGGACTCCGGTCTGCTGGCGGTGCCACGCGCGGCCTCCCTGACCTCTTCGGTGACCGTGGCCAACAGCGGTCCCGCCACGTCTCTGACGCTGTCCTCCCTTGATGGCTCCTGGAGTCAGGACGTCACTGTCGCCAAGGGCAGCGCCGTCGTCGTTGAGGTACCGGCCAAGGTCGCCGCGGTCCGCCTGAGCGCTGCCGGCAGCTCCTCAGGACAGCCGCGCACACCCAGCGGACTGGCCGCCGCCACCATCGTCACGGCGCAGGCCGGGGGACAGCTGGCTGGGACGCTCATCTCGACGGTTCCTGCTCAGCCCGACGCCGCCGCTCAGGCCCAGCGCCGCATCCTCCTGGGCTGACGCAACGCCCCTTCTCGCTCCGCCGGCACTCCTCGCGCAGCCCAACGGAAGAACGGTAGGGCTCCGCAAAACCCGCCCGGCTCGGAGAAGTGCGCCGTCGGCTCACAGACTCGAGCCCGGGTCGATCTCCTCGGGGCGGCGTCCCAGCATGAGGGCGACCTGTTCGACGACGACGCGGCGCACCAGATCGGCCAGATCCGCCTCATCCGTGGCCCGAGAGGCCACTGGGCGCCGGTAGATGACGACCCGCGCCGGTAACCCCGCACGCGGTTCCGCCGTGAAGCCGCGCCCCAGCACCACCGAGCGCTCCCAGGGTGCAGGGTCGGAGGGCGGCACCTCCTCCACCGCGAACTGGATCTGGTCCACCGACGGCCAGCGTCTGGCCAGGTCCTGGGCTGCTTCCACGACGAGCTCATCGAAGCGTTCGGCTCGCGTACGCCAGGCCGGAAGGTTCGGCGGCAGAAGCGGACCGTGCAGCCCCCGGCCGTGACGATCACGACGCCTGCTCGGGCGCCGCGCCGGCATTGTGGCGGATCGCGGCGGAATCGGCCCGGGTGAGAAGGGAAACAGCTCAGTCACGTCAGCCAGCCTAGGCGCCGCCTGGATGACCGCCGGGCAACGGCACGGTAACCTGCGGGCGTGAGAAGAGTCCGACACTGCCGCAAGCCCGGCTGCGAGCGCCCAGCCGTGGCCACCCTGACTTCCGTCTACGCGGACTCCACCATTGTGCTGGGGCCACTGGCCACCGAGGCCCAGCCCGAGGCCTATGACCTGTGCGAGAAGCACGTCTCCTCCTTCACGGCGCCCCGTGGCTGGCAGATCATCCGCCTGGCCACCGAGTTCGAGCCCGCGCCCCCCAGCGAGGATGACCTCCTGGCCCTGGCCGACGCTGTCCGCGAGGCCTCCCGCGCCCCGCGACCGGCTGCCTCACCGGCCGAGCACCGCCCCCGGCCAGGCGGGATCATGCCGGCCTCCCTGACCGCCCCGCTGCCGCCCCCGCCGGAGGTCGCCGAGGACGAGATCCTACGGCGCGGCCACCTGCGGGTCCTGCGCGGACAGAAGGATGACGCATGAGCCATGACGCTCGCGTTCCCGGCCCCGACGAGCAGGGGCCGGTGCTCTCCTCCGTGCTGCGCTCCAGCCTGCGTTGCCCGTTGAGTGGGCAGGAGCTCGCTGACGGCGTCGACGACACCGGTCACCCGGTACTCATCTCCCCAGCCGTGGGTCTGGCCTACCCGGTGCGCGACGGCGTCCCGATCCTCCTGGTCCACGAGGCCCTGCGCGCTCCCGCGCACTTCTGACCCCCGGTACCGAGCCTGCTGGACGCAGCCCGTTCAGGTCCTGCCCCGCGAGGTCCAGGATGGAGCTGCTCAGTGGCGTCGGGCTTCTCGACCGACGCCGTAGGGCGGGCGCGCCATGTCTCGGAGCACATCCTTCTCCAGACGGCGGTCGCGGCTCTCCAGCACCAGCTCGCGGTTACGCCGTTCGGTGAGCACCGCGGCGAGGAACCGCTCAGGGTGCGTGCCCGCAGGAGGCGGGGGAGAGACGTAGTCCTGAACCAGGGATGCCAGCTCCATCCCCAGACGGTGGCGGGAGGCGGGCGTCAGGACCGAGGCCCGCTGCAGGAAGGTCCGGGCCGTCAGACTCAGCTCCCCCGGTAGAGCGCGCAGATCCGTTCCCGCCGCCCACTGCGTCAGCTCGGGGGGCATGAGCAGGGGCGGAGTAGCGGACGAGCGATTCCGGTCACGAACCACGTAGGTGCCGGCCAGCATGTCTCCGAACCGCTTGCCCCGTTTGGTGACGATACTGGCGCACAGCGCCGGTACGGCCCAGGTTGCCCAGATCTCGACGATGGCGAGCAGCGCGCGCACCAGGCAGTGGCGAAACCTCACGGTGCCGCCGTCGTCGCGCACCACTCGGGTCCCGGTCACCATACGGCCCAGGCTCCGACCTCTACTGAGCAGCTCGACGAGCAGGGGGATGACGACCATCCAGGCCAGCACGATCAGGGAGACGAGGACTCTGTACAGAGCGAGGTGCTCGGCCAGCGCCGACTCGGGGCCGGTGCCCAGGATCAGGGCCATCACCGCGAGGACGGACAGTAGACCGCCCAGCGAGTAGGCGGTGTAGTCGATGATCCCCGACATCATGCGGTTGACGGCTGTTGCCGGGATGACCTCCAGGGCGACGGCCTCACCGGTGACCATGAGCTCGCGCTCGATCATCCGCTCGGAGGATGTGGACGACTCGGTCACCATGACAGACTCCTTGCGTGGATCTTGATGCCTTCGTTGCAGCGCACCGTGATCAGTGGGAACGCCTCGACGTTCTTGTGTCGCGTCGTCACCTCAGCGGCGCTGAGACCGACGAGCTCGTGGCTCTCTACCGCACCTGCGCCCGTCACCTGTCGCGGGTGCGCTCGGCGGCGCCGGATCCGCAGCTGATCGCCGAGCTGTCCTCCCGAGTGGCGACGGCCCGCGGCCGTCTGACCGGGACCCGTGAGGTTCGGACTCACGCGGTGCGTCGGTTCGTGCTTGAGTCCGTGCCGGCGGCTCTCTACCGGATCCGTTGGTGGACCTGCGGGATCATGGTTGCTGAGATCGCTCTGGCGCTCGTGGTGGGGGTGTGGACCCTGCACAGCCCGGAGGCCATGACCGCCCTGGGGAGTCCCGAGAAGCTGGACGAGTACGCCCATGAGGCCTTCGAGTCCTACTACTCCACTTACTCCGCCCCAGACTTCGCCGCCCAGGTATGGACCAACAACGCCCGGATCGCGGCGATCTGCGTAGCCAGCGGAATCACGGGGATTCTGCCGCTCTACATGCTCTACGCCAATGCCGTCGCCGTCGGGCGGGCCGGGGCGATCATGGCCGACCACGACATGCTCGGGGTGTTCTTCTCGCTCATCTCGCCTCATGGGCTGCTGGAGCTGACCTGCATCTTCATCGCCGGTGCTGCCGGCCTCAAGCTGTTCTGGACCATGCTGGTCCCCGGCCCTCGCAGCCGCTCGGCGGCACTGGCAACGGAGGGCCGAGCCCTCATCACGGTGGCTGTCGCCCTGACCGCCGCCCTGGCCGTCGCCGGTTTCATCGAGGCCTTCGTGACCCCGGCTCCCATTCCCTGGCCGGTCAAGATCACCATCGGAGCCGGCGCCTTGGCACTGTTGTGGGCATACACCCTGATCCTGGGACGCTCCGCCGTCCAGGCAGGAGCTACGGGAGACCTCGAGGAGGATGAGGCCGGTTACGCCCAGCCAGAGGTCGGCTGACCGGTGCGCCGCAGGAGGGTGCCCCAGTATCACAGCCGCCCCGCTGCCTTGAGGTCCAGGTAGCAGTCGGCCAGAGCCGGGGCGATTCCCTGGTCCGGGGCCTCAACGACCTCGACTCCGCCGCGGCGCAGGCGGCGGCGTACGGCGTCGAGCTCCACGAGGTCCTTCTCCGCGGAAGCGGCCACGTACACGGAGTCGGCGTCATCGCGCGCGGCCCGCAGATCCTCCAGCTCCGGGTCCAGGGCTGAGGCGAGAACGACCGTGTGGTCATGGGCCAGCGACGTCAGCGTTCGGAGCATCGGCGCATCTCCTCCACTGCCGTCCAGAGCGGAGATGACAACCACCAGAGCACGCTGCGAGAGAGACGTGCGCACCCGGGATGCCAGAAGGGGCCAGTCGAGCTCGGTCAGACGCGGCTCCACATCCGTTAGGTGCTCAGCCAGTGCCGTCATGAGCACCGGTCCGCTACTGCCCCGCACCTGGGCGCGCATCGCGTCGTCCATGGCCAGGACATCGACCCGGTCACCAGCGCGTGAGGCCAGGGCGGCCAGCAGCAGGGTCGCCTCGATCTGGGCGTCGAGACGGGGGGCGTCGCCCAGTCGAGCCGCAGACAACCGTCCCGAGTCGATGACGATGAGGACGCGCCGGTCACGCTCGGGACGCCAGGTACGCACCAGGACCTCGCCCCGGCGCGCGGTGGAACGCCAGTCGATGGACCGTACGTCATCGCCGACGACGTACTCGCGCAGGGAGTCGAACTCGGTTCCCTCGCCGCGCACCATGACCGCGCTGCGCCCGTCCATCTCCCGCAGCCGGGCCAGACGCGAGGGCAGGTGACGGCGAGAGCGGAAGGCCGGCAGGACCCGGACGGTGGCCGGAACGTTGAGGGAGGCCTGACGCCCCGCGATGCCCAGAGGGCCCATCACCCTGACGGTCAGCGGACCCGCGTCGCGCTCTCCCCGGCGTTGAGGCGTCAGCACTGTGGAATGACGGCGCCGCTGAGCCGGCGGGATGGTCATGCTCCCGCGCTCGTGGGCCGCTCCAGCGCTCGGGGGCCAGGCATCGCGCAACAGGAGCCGGACTGTGCGCCGGCCGGTGTTGGCCAGCGTCAGTGTCGAGGTGATCGACTCACCCAGCCGCACTCCGTGGCCCACTGCCCGCGATGCCCTTAGCAGGCGGGGTGAGGGCGCGTAGGCGACGTCGATCACGACGAGGACCAGGACCACTCCGGCCCAGGCCAGCACGGCTGCTGGGCGCGGCGCGATGAGGGCCAGGACGATCCCCGGGAGCAGCGCCCACACGGCGCGCATCGTCAGGAACATGCCACTCCTGTCGTGAGTCGGTCAGATGATCGGTTACGTGTTCTGTGGTGTCGCCGGCCGGGGCCTCAGCGCGGTACCGGCACGCTCCTGAGCACGGACTCGATGACGGACTGAGGGGTGATGCCCTCCATCTCGGCCTCTGCGCGCAGCTGGATGCGGTGGCGCAGCGTCGGCAGGGCCAGGGCCTTGATGTCGTCGGGGGTTACGAAGGACCTCCCGGCCAGCCATGCCCAGGCCCGTGATGCGGCCAGGAGCGCGGTGGCGCCACGGGGCGAGACCCCCAGGGACACCGAGGGCATGGAGCGGGTGGCACGTACGAGGTCGACCGCGTAGGCCAGGACCTCCGGGGTGACTCCGACGGTGCTCACCTGGGTGCGCGCCAGGGCCAGGTCTTGGGCTCCGGCCACCGCCTGTAGTCCCGCCGAGAGCAGGTTTCGTGGATCGAAGCCCGAAGCGTGCCGGGAGAGAACCTCGATCTCCTGAGCCCGCTCGGGCAGGGGCAGTACCAGCTTGAGCAGGAAGCGGTCCAGCTGGGCCTCCGGCAGCGGGTAGGTCCCCTCGTACTCCACCGGGTTCTGGGTGGCGATCACCATGAAGGGATCGGGCAGTGCGCGGGGCTCACCGTCAACCGAGACCTGGCGCTCCTCCATGGCCTCCAGCAGGGCCGACTGCGTCTTGGGAGGGGTACGGTTGACCTCGTCGGCCAGGAGCAGGTTGGTGAAGACCGGTCCGGCGCGGAAGGAGAACTGCGCGCTGCGGGAGTCGTAGATGAGAGAGCCGGTGACGTCACCTGGCATGAGGTCGGGCGTGAACTGGATGCGCTTGGTCTCCACGTCCAGGGCGGTGGCCAGCGATCGCACCAGCAGGGTCTTGGCGACTCCGGGAACCCCCTCGAGCAGGACGTGCCCACCGGCGAGCAGGGCGATGACCAGTCCGGTGACTGCGGCCTCCTGACCGACGACGGCCTTGCTCACCTCGCTGCGCACGGCCACCAGCCGCCGGCGCGGGTCGTTGCCCACGTCCGTCTGGGCGGTTGGCTGGGCGATGCCACTGGTCCTCGGGGTGCTCGGTGCCTGGTGGGCGGATGGCGGGTGAGGATCACCATTGCCCGGGCCGACGGCGCTCGGGTCGTGGATGGGATCGGTGCTGTCCGTGCTCATGCGGAGTGAACCTCGCTCTCGAGTTGGTCAAGCTGAACGGCCAGGGTGGCCAGGGCCCGGTCACTGCTCGGCGGCGGACCGTAGAGAAGGGCGTCCACCGTGGCCGGGACAATGCCGGAGGCCTGGGCGACAGCGGCTATCACGTCGCCGCGCGAGGCCCCGGGAGGCAGACCCAGGGCTGCCCCTAGACGCAGTGCGGTTCCCGAGCGCAGGGCCTCGGCCGCCCGGGGGCGGTCCGAGCCCTGGCGGTACAGGCGCCCGCGCGCAACGGTGGTCTCAGTGGAGCGCACGACGACGGGCAGGTCCTCACTCATGATGCGGCCGAAGCGACGGCCCTGGACGATGGCCAGGACGCCGGCCATGACGACGAGCTGGAGGATGAGGACCGGTAGCCAGACGGGCGTGGTCGGGGAGTTCCACACGGTGGGGGTCTCAAGGTGCTGTCCGTCCAGCCACAGGACACGGTCGTGGTGGCCCAGCGCGCGCACGGCCAGGGCCGCATGGCCCTCCTGAGTCAGGCGCGCGTTGGTGACTGGCGCGGCGTCGGGCAGAACGCGCAGCGTGGCGCCACTGGACAGAGTGTCGCTGGCATAGGCATAACGGTCCTCGCCCAAGGGGAAGCAGCCGATGGCGTCGTCGTCGCCCGCGAGCGACACCGAGGCGTGCGCTCCGGCCAGGCTCTGGGCGGCTTGGGCGTCGGCGTCGGCACACTGCGCGGTCAGGCTCGTGGACTCAGGAGATGCGGAGCCCTTGGTGGTCATGTCCGTCAACCCCGTCAGTGCGTCGCTGCCGCCTTTGGCGCCAACGACGACGACGTCCCCGCCCGCGAGGGCCAGGGCCTGCCTGTCCTCCCGGCTGAGACGGTCGGCGTTGACCACGGCAATGGTGGCCCCGCCCCGACTCGCATCCAGCGCCTCGGAGACGTTGCCCGCTTGGCTCACGGAGATCCCCTCCTGGCGCAGCAGCTCGGCAGTGGCCATCGTCCCTGAGCCCTTGGGATTGTCGATCGCCAGCGGAGTGTCGGAGGTGACGGGCGTGGTCCACAGGGCGATGAGGGTGGGGATGAGCATGAGGGCCAGGGCGATGGCGACCGGGCGCCACCGGCGCCACCTTTGTGACCAGCGCGGATTCGTCACCTGGTCACCGGTGGCATCCGTCTGTGAGGGGTCCTGTGAAGAGCGCGACGTCTGCGCAGACGCGTTCGTGGGTGTGCTCATGCAGGTGCCCCCGGGACCGTGGCCGAGGTCGTGACGAGGGGCTGGTGATGCTTGGCGGGCAGCGTCGTCCTGGCGACCTGGTCGGCCAGTACTCGCATCTGCTCGTCCTGGGACTGGGTTGAGACCACATGACCATAGAGAACGGCGTCGAACAGGTGCGCCGCATCATACAGCGGGGGCACGACCTGGTGCTCGCCGAGGGCCTGATGCGCCAGGGTTGCGGCCTCCAGGGCTGTCATACCCGGGTACTCGTCGATGATCCCGCGTTCATCAAGGGAGCGGATGATGGCGCGGAAGCGCTCGACGACGGCGGTGGCGAAGTCGGCTTGTGCGGCCGCCTCATCCGCCGCCCGGGTCAGGGTAACGGCGTCGCGGTCGTCGGTGAGCACCGACAGCGACGGCTTCACGACCCGACGCGCTGAGGAGATCCTGGTCAGCAGGAGGATCAGCAGTGCGATGCCGACGGCGATGACGATGACGACGATGACCGTCGATACCCAGGAGGGGACCCCGGGGACCATGCTGCCGGTGTCGAGATGATCCAGGATCCATCTCCAGATCCGGTCCCACAGGTCGGGCTTCTCGTGGTAGATCTGACGGGAGAGCTCCTTCTTCGCGGCTCGCCGGGCCTCATCGGCGTCGGGGGTCGCGGGGGCCTTGAGACTGATCGTACTGAGGCTGACCACAGGCGGCTCACACTCCGGCGGCGCGCCGCAGCTCCACGTCCAGGCCCTCGGAGCGCATCCGCAGGTCGGTGTAGATGAGGGCGTTGACAGCGGAGTCGAAGGGAAGCGTGGCGGCGGTGACGATGTTGCCGAGCAGAACCGACATGCCCAGGGCGAGGATCTGGGCACTCGGTGCCGCAGCGGTGATCACCCCGGCCAGCATGCTTATCGGAGTTGTCACTATCGCGCTGGCGAGGCTGATGATGAGGAAGGAGAGGATCTGAATCCCCACGACCCTCCAGAAGTAGCCGCGGGTCAGGGCCCACGAGCGAGAGATCCCCTCGAAGACACCGACGTTTTCCAGAATGAGTGCCGCCGGCGCCATGCTCAGCTTGCAGTACAGGGCGAACATCCCCAGGCCGACAAGTGCCACGAGAACGAAGAGCCCCAGGATCGTCAGAAGGATGGTTCCTACAGCGTCGTCGGGAGAGGCGTTATCGACGAGGTCGGGGATGCGGAGACCGAGGAAGAAGGCGAGGAAGACCCCGATGGCTGCCGCCAAAACGGCAGTGAAGATGAGCTGGATGATGACTGCCTGGCCGATGAGTGCCCACACGCGCGGCTTGGTCCGTTGCCACACGTCGCTCAGGGATGCCTTGCGACCCAGGATGGTGCGTGAGACGGTCACGATGAGCAGGCCGGTGAGAATCGAGGAGGCGAACATCGTCAAGATGCTGTTGACACCGGACTGGGCGTAGAGGCCGAACAAGGACGACCACTGCTTCTCCAGGTCGGTCGCGTCGGGTTGGCTGGAGGAGGAGTAGGGCGAGGGAGCGCCAAGCCGGTCGAAGAAGTAGGTGGTACCCAAGGCAGAGATGAGGCCGAGGATCGTCATCACTACCAGCGAGGGGATGAACATCGCCTTGGGATTGGCGCGCAGGGACTCGAAGGAGCCTCCGAGGATCTCCCCGATGGACAGCGGCCGCAGTGGGATGATTGACGGCTTGGGCGCCAGGACCGACGTGTAGCCCCCGTATCCCGGACCTCCGTAGGCGCCTGGGCCTGCCGGGCCACCGGGATGAGGAGGATAGCCGGTGCCGGCAGGACCCTGGCCGCCGTACGCCCCGTAACCCGGCTGGCCGCCAGGGGCGTTGGGAGGGTAGCCAGGAGGCGGGCCGGGCTGACCGACCGGAGGCGTCTGGTAGTTGCCGTAGCCGGGGTACGGGGATCCCTGTGGCGAGCCCTGTGACGGGTAGGGGAAGGGAGAGGTGCCTGTGAACGCTCCGGCGTCGGGGGCCTGCCATCCGTCCTGGTCGCCTCCAACGAAACCGTTTCCTGAGGCGGCAGGAGCCTCGCGGCTCGGGTCTCCGCCCGGGTTGAGGCCGTCGGGGTGGGGGTCGGTGCTCATGCTCCCATGCTGTCATGCCTTCCCGTTGCTGCGCTCTCCCCCTGGAGGAGGAGATCTCGGTGCAGGGTCGTCGGCGGCCTTGTGAGGGCGCCCGGGCGGCGCCACGAAGGTCACGGTTTGGATGCAATATTCCTGGCTCGCGTGTGTGCTCGCGTTACTTTTTTCCCGGAACTGAAGGGAATCTCTTAAATCCCTGAAGAAATTGTGAACGTCGTCTCGGTGGCCCAGATGTCCCTTGGGACATGGGGCTCATGCCAAGATACGGGCTATGAGCACGCGCATTCTGGTCGTCGACGACGATGCATCCCTGGCCGAGATGATCGGCATCATGCTGGAGTCGGAGAGCTACACGCCCACCCTTTGTCATGACGGAGCCAAGGCCCTGGACGCCTTCCATGAGGTCAACCCCGACCTCGTTCTCCTCGACCTTATGCTGCCGGGGCTCGACGGCGTCGAGATCTGCAGGCTCATCCGCTCAGAGTCCGACGTGCCGATCATTATGCTGACTGCGCGGACCGATACCCAGGACGTCGTTGCCGGTCTGGAGGCCGGGGCTGACGACTATGTGACCAAGCCCTTCAAGTCCAAGGAGCTGCTGGCCCGCGTCTCGACCCGCTTGCGCCGAACCAACCCGGGGGCGGCCGAGCACGTGCGCGCCGGTGACCTCGACATCGACGTCGCCGGTCACCAGGTCAAGCGCGGCGACTCGGTCATCGCCCTGACTCCGCTGGAGTTCGAGCTGCTGGTCACCCTGGCTCGCTCGCCGTGGAAGGTCTTCACCCGCGAGGAGCTGCTCAGCCAGGTGTGGGGCTACCAGCACCCGGCCGATACCCGCCTGGTCAACGTTCACGTCCAGCGCCTGCGGGCCAAGATCGAGAAGGACCCCGAGCGTCCCTCGATCGTGGTGACGGTGCGCGGTGTCGGCTACAGGGTCGGCGAATCCGCGTGAGCGACGGCGCATCGGGCGCCCTACAATGAACCCGATGCGTAATTCAGTGGGCACGTCGATGGGATCATCGGTGGGCACTGCGGAGGAACGGCTCGTTCGGCGTCTGCCCTTGCCGGGGCTGCTGCGCCGCAGTCTTGAGGTGCGCATGGTGTGTACCGCCACCGTCATCGGCCTGCTTCTCATCGCGCTGCTGCTGACCTTCGTGACCGACCGGATCCGGTCGGAGGTATTCGCCGATCAGCGGGACGTCATACTCGCCGACGCCGCGCTGCGTGCCAGCGTTGCCCAGGCCGAGTTCGACTCGACCACCGCCGTGACCGTCGATGAGGTCTCCGCAACTGCGGAGCAGCAGGTCAACAACGCCAAGAACTCGATCTCCTCCTCGGGAGGGGTGGGTGTTCTCATGCTGCGCAATGAGCAGGAGACCTCGACGACGGTCGTCAACGACCTGGAGACCGATACCCGTCTGCGCTCCCTCATCACCGACGAGATGTCGCAGGCCCTCGACGAGGGCGGGGCGCGCTCGCAGTACTGGCAGTCGGTGGCCGTGCCCAATGATGAGGGAGGCACTGACCCGGGTCTCATCGTCGGCACCCGGGTGAGTCTGCCGCTGGCCGGCGAGTACGATCTCTACCTCGTCTACAGCCTGGCCGGGGAGCAGCGCATCGTCTCCCTGGCCTCGCGCAACATCACCATTGGCGGCCTGGGCTTTCTGGCCATCCTCATCGTCGTGGTGTGGGCCTTCACCCGCTGGGTGCTCAGTCCTGTGCGGCACACCGCCCGGGCCGCCGAGCGTCTGGCCTCCGGGTTGCTGGCGGAGCGGCTGAGCATCGAGGGGGAGGATGAGATCTCCACCCTGGCCAGATCCTTCAACCATATGGCGACCTCATTGGAGGACCAGATCGAGCGGTTGGAGTCCCTGTCCAAGGTGCAACGGCTCTTCGTCTCCGACGTCTCCCACGAGCTGCGCACCCCGCTGGCCTCCATCCGCCTGGCCACCGAACAGATTCAGGACGCGCGCGAGGAGATCTCCGACCCCTTCGCCCTGCGCAGCATCCAGGTCCTGTCCAGCTCGGTCGACCGCTTCGAGACCATGCTCACCGACCTGCTGGACATCTCCCGCATCGACTCGGGCAACGTCAAGCTGCGCTTGGAGGAGGTCGACCTCGCTCAGGTGGTCGACACTGTCGTCGAGACCACCCAGTTCCACTTCGACGCCACCGGCACTGAGCTGCGCCTCCATCTTCCCGAGGAACCCGCCATCGCCGAGGTCGATGTCACCCGGGTTGAGCGGATCATCCGTAACCTCGTGGTCAACGCGCTCGAGCACGGCGAGGGCAAGCCGCTGGATGTCACCGTCGCCGTGGACGACGACGCGGTCGCGGTGCGGGTACGCGACCACGGGATCGGAATGAGCCCCGACGTCGTCGCCAAGGTCTTCGACCGCTTCTACCGCGCCGACCCCTCGCGCAAGCGCAGCCTGGGAGGCACCGGCCTGGGCCTGTCCATCGCCATGGAGGACGCCCGTCTGCACGGCGGCCGTCTATCGGCCTGGGGGTGGCCGGCTGACGGCGCCTCCTTCCTCCTGGTCCTGCCCCGCACCCAGGGCGCCGACGGCGGCCCCGGCCGGCTGGGCGGCCCCGGTCCCCTTGAGCTCGTTCCGCAGGATGCACCCGCAGTGGCCCGCGCCGGTATCCCGGTCGATGAGGAGTCCTCCTTCTCCCCGGTCGGCCCCCTGGGGCCCGCGCCCGCCACGCGCCGGGCGCGTCAGAGCGTCGTCCTGGGCGACATCCCCCTGGCCGGGGAGAGCCACGACGCCGTCACCGAGGACGTCGGTCGTGTCGTCGTCGTCCTGCCCGGTCAGGAGCCGGCCACCCGCACGCCCGAAGAGGCCGATGAGGAGGGACGACGTCGATGAAGCGGCCGAAGAGACTCAGCATGCTCACCGACGCTTGTGAGCGCATCGGGAGCACCGCCGGCTCTGTGTCCTCGTTGCTGACGCGCCGCAGCGCGCTGGGACTGCTGAGCGCCGGTGCCGCGGGTGTGCTGGCGGGGTGCACGGCGCTGCCCACCTCCAGTGGCGTCACCCGCTCCGGGGTCGCCGCCTCCGGCACCAACGCCCTGATCGAGACCGCACCGGGCCCCAGGGAGAGCGACTCGGCCGAGGATATCGTCAACGGCTTTCTGCGAGCGGCCATTGCCGGGTTCTCCGACGACTTCGCCACCGCCAAGCAGTTCCTCACTGAACGCACCGCCGCGCAGTGGAAGCCCCTGGAGACGGTGAGCGCCTACAACGGTTCGACTGAGCCTCAGGTCTCCGTCGCTGCGGACGGCTCCTTCACGGTGACCTCCGCTCAGGTGGGGGTGCTGGACTCCCTGGGGGTCTTCACCCCGGCGCAGGAGGGAGCCACCTACACCGGTGAGTTCTCCCTGGCGACCAACTCCACCGGGCAGTGGCGCATCGTTGGCCTGCCCCAGGGGATCCTGCTGCCCCTCTCCCGGCTCATGCAGAACTTCGCGGTCAGCTCTCTGGCCTTCCTGTCACGGGACCGGACCAGGTTCGTCTCCGAGCTGAGGTGGTACCCGCGCAGCTCGCAGGCCGACTCGCTCATCTCCGGGCTGCTGGCCGGGCCCTCTTCCTGGTTGTCGGATGGGACCACCAACCTCATCCCGCGCAATGCGGAGCGGGCCAGCCGGGGCGTCGTCGTCGAGGCGGGGACCGCGACCGTTCACCTGAGCGCGGACTCCGACCCCGCCTCGGAGGAGGCCCGCCGGCTCATGGTGGCCCAGATCGAGCAGAGCCTCGTCCAGATCAGCGGCATCGACCGGGTCCGGGTGCTCGCGGGCACCGTTGACCTCGGTGCGCCCGCCCAGCTGACGCCGATGGCCCCGGAGGTGGGCGGCATCGTGGGGATGTCGGAGGGTTCCGTCGTGCGCGGCACCGGGGCCAGGCGCATCACCCTGGCGACCGACCGGGTACTGGGGACCAGTGATGCCCGCAGCCCGAGCCTCGGAGCGGATGGGGCCGTCTACGTGCTGTCGGCCTCCAGCCTGCTGCGTCTGCCTCAGGGGCAGGACTCCGCCTCCGTCATCCTCTCGGTGGGCGACCCCTCCGCAGGCGCTGGTGGACTGGGGGCGCCGCTGGGCGACCGGCACGGCTGGGTCTGGTTGCTGGCCGAGGGGCAGCTCACCGCTGTCAACGGCTCGGGACAGCGTGCCGCCCTGAAGTCGTCCTGGTTGTCGCAGAGCGCGATCGTGGCCTTCGACCTGTCCGTGGAGTCCGAGCGCATCGCTGTGCGTAGAGCCGATGGGCGGGTCGCCGTCGCCGCGATCATCAGGGACCAGGAAGGCCGCCCCTTGGGGCTGGGGCCCGCCCTGGAGATGCCTCGCGCCAGTGGCGGGGGAACGCGCGGGATCTCCTGGTGCGCCCCGAACGCCGTGTGCGTCCTGGCCGACGGCGGTAGTGAGGGGGGAGGAGTGCCCGAGGTGCGTCTCATCCAGGTCGGCGGCGCCGTCAACACGCTCGTGGGAGTGCGTGGGGCGCGCTCGGTCATCTCCGACCGCTCCGAGGAGTCCCTCATCATCATCGACGAGGCGGGGCAGACCTGGCAGCGCCGAGGGACGATGTGGCGGGTACTCACCTCGGAGGTCACCGACCCCTCCTTCCCTCTTCCCTGAAGCGGCGGCCCAGAAGCAGTCCGGGTGCCCCCGGTCCGCTGGGACCGTGGAGCACCCGGAGTCAGGACGGGGTCTGAAGGGGGACTAGAGCACCTGGGCGTCCAGGCGGATGACGCCGTAGGTCCACCCGTGACGGTGGTAGACGGCGCAGGGCTGCTTGGTGGCCTTCTCGATGAACAGGTAGAAGGGGTGGCCCACGAGCTCCATCTGGTAGAGAGCCTCGTCAACGGTCATCGGCTTGGCCTCGTGCAGCTTCTGGCGCACGATCACCGGGGAGTCGCCGAGCTGGGCCTCGACCGCGACACCCGGCTCCGTGGGGGCGGAGGGGGAGTCCTCGATCGGCGCGTCATCGGTGTCGTGAACGGCGGGCTCGTCCAGGACGGGAGCGGCCTGGAGATCCTCGCTGGGGGCGGCCACGGTGTAACGACGGTGGTCCTTCTTGCGGTCCCGAGCTCGGCGAAGGCGCTCGGTCAGCTTTCCCATGGCGATATCGAAGGCGGCGAAGCGGTCTGAGGAGGACGCCTCCGCCCGGATGACCGGACCCTTGGAGACAACGGTGATCTCAACTCTCTCGGCGGTGTCGGCCTGACGCGGGTTGCGCTCGTGGGTGACCTCCACCTCGACGCGCTGGACCCGGGGGTCGAACTGCTCAACCTTGACGGCCTTGTCCTCGACGTAGTCGCGCAGGCGAGAGCTGATCTCGGCGTTACGACCGACGACGGTGATATCCATGGTGGAACCTCTTTCTGGGCTCGTGGGCCGGCCCTGGTGGACCGTGTGCGACATACCCGCCACTTCTCACGGCGGATTCGGGACTGGCGTCATCACCTCCTGTCACCTCGCGAGGGCCCTCTCGCACTGCGGCGAGGATTCGGTCGACTGTCCTTGTCGACGTCGGAAATCGCCTGTGCGTTATGCCACATAAGGTACACCATGCGGGGCTGTTCATGCCTCCCTTTCGCGTGTGCCGAGTCCCGAATGAGCCCCCTGATCGCCGCAGGCGGACAAGTCCGACGGTTCCGGATCAATGGCTGTCACTGAGGCATCGGTGCTTCTCACCGTGGGCGTGGCAGCCTCTGTCCTGACCGGGACCGTGACACGCGCGTGCGCTGGAGGCGGAGCGGCGCTCAGCGTCAGGGCGCCTTGAACCCGGCCGCCGGCCTCCTGCATCGCTCGGGTACAGGCCCCCAACGTGGCTCCGGTGGTGACCACGTCGTCGACCAGCAGCACCGGCAGCCCGGGCACGGGGGCCAGCAGGCGCGGAGCAGCGGCGCGGTTGTCCCGCCGCTGACGAGACGAGCGGCCCGCCTGATGCGTCCCTCCGCCCCGACGACGCAGCAGATCGGCGCTCAGCACGAGCGGCGCGGGCAAGGCTTCCCGGGGTGGCATCGATGCCGGTGCGTTGCCGGCGGGTGGCTCGTCCCAGAGGGGTGCTCGATCCCGTTGAGCCCACTGCTCGGCGATCCCTGAGGCGACGGCGTCGGCCAGACGCGCGGCCACCAGGCGACCGCGCAGCCTGCGCGCGATCCCAGAGGGTGCCGGGACCACGAGCAGAGCCGGGGTGTGTGGGAGCGACTCGGTCCAGATCGCCTTCGCGGGGTGCACCTGCGCCCACTGGCGTCCTAGACGTCGACCGGCATGCGCCATCGCCTCGGCAAGGTCCTCCCGCGAGCCGTTCTTCCACCCCAGGACCATGGTGCGCACCGGGCCGGTGTAGGTCGTCAGGGCCAGGATGTCGAGGTCGCCTGCGGCGTCGGCGTGCTCGACGTCGAAGGGCTCGCCCTCGAGCAGCTCGCGGCACCCCGGGCACAGCGCCGTCTCCCAGCGCCCGCAGCCTGCGCAGCTGACCGGCAGTCCCAGAGACAGTCCCTTTGAGAATCCGGCGGATAACCCGCGTATCAGGCGGTGGACGACGGAGGGCTGAGGGATGGTTGGGCAGTGCGTCATGCCTCTCACTATGAGGGTGCCGCGGCTCGGTCGCTTTCGAGGGCGCTCGCGCTCCACAACGGGAGGGATCAAGCGGTCATCGCCACGGTCTGTGGCTCCGTGCCCGTCCCGTGTCCTCGGTGGGAAGAATCTCGATGGTGGAAGGGCCGCTGCCCACCGGGGTCCACTAGAGTACGGAGGCAGGTAACCGGTGAGACCTGTGCCGATACCGACCAATCCGGGCCAGTTCGGCCTCAGTCTCATCGCCGCTCTTCGCAACAGACGTCCCAAGGGAGAATGCAGCGTGTCGATCGTGGACCGGATCCTTCGCATTGGTGAGGGCCGTACCCTGAAGAAGCTTGATGCCATCGCCGACCAGGTCGAGTCTCTTGCCGAGGAGTTCAGTGAGTTCTCCGACGCCGAGCTGCGCGACATGACCGATGAGCTCAAGGAGCGCTACCAGGACGGAGAGACGCTCGACAGCCTGCTGCCCGAGGCCTTTGCCACGGTCGTGGAGGCCGCCGACCGAGTGCTGGGCATGCGCCCCTATCACGTCCAGATCATGGGCGGTGCCGCCCTCCACCGCGGCAACATCGCCGAGATGAAGACCGGTGAGGGCAAGACCCTCGTGGCCACGATGCCCTCCTACCTGCGGGCCCTGACCGGCAAGGGCGTCCACGTCGTCACCGTCAACGACTACCTCGCCGAGTACCAGTCCGACCTCATGGGGCGCGTCCACCGCTTCCTGGGCCTGACCACCGGCTGCATCCTGACCGGCCAGGCCCCCGCCGAGCGCCGCAGGCAGTACTCGATGGACATCACCTACGGCACGAACAACGAGTTCGGCTTCGACTACCTGCGCGACAACATGGCCCAGCGCCCCGAGGACCTGGTCCAGCGCGGTCACGCCTTCGTCATCGTCGACGAGGTCGACTCCATCCTCATCGACGAGGCCCGCACCCCGCTCATCATCTCCGGGCCCGCCACCGGGGACGTCAACAAGTGGTACAAGGAGTTCGCCACGATCTCCGAGCGCCTGCGCGAGGGCAAGGACTACGAGGTCGACGAGAAGAAGCGCACCGTGGGCGTCCTGGCCTCCGGCATCGAGCGGGTCGAGGACTACCTCGGCGTCGACAACCTCTACGAGTCGGAGAACACCCCCCTGATCGGCTTCCTCAACAACGCCATCAAGGCCAAGGAGCTCTTCCATCGGGACAAGGACTACATCGTGCGCGACGGCGAGGTCCTCATCGTCGACGAGCACACCGGCCGCGTCCTGCCCGGCCGACGCTACAACGAGGGCATGCACCAGGCCATCGAGGCCAAGGAGCGCGTGGAGATCAAGGCCGAGAACCAGACCCTGGCCACCATCACCCTCCAGAACTACTTCCGTCTCTATCCCGAGGGCTCCCGCTCGGGCATGACCGGTACCGCCGAGACCGAGGCCGCCGAGTTCGCCGGCACCTACAAGATCGGCGTCGTCCCGATCCCCACCAACAAGCCCATGATCCGCGAGGACCAGCCAGACCTCGTCTACACCACCGTTGAGGCCAAGCTCGACGCCGTCGTCGACGACATCGCCGAGCGCTACGAGGTCGGCCAGCCGGTCCTGGTGGGGACGACCAGCGTGGAGAAGTCGGAGACCCTCTCCGAGCGGCTGCGTGAGCGAGGCATCCCCCACGAGGTCCTCAACGCCAAGCAGCACGCCCGGGAGGCCGCCGTCGTCGCCATGGCCGGACGCAAGGGCGCCGTCACCGTGGCCACCAACATGGCCGGGCGCGGAACCGACATCATGCTGGGCGGCAACGCCGAGCACATCGCGGTCTCCGCCCTCAAGGAGGCGGGCCTCGACCCCGAGGAGAACGCCGAGGAGTACGAGAAGGCCTGGCCCGAGGCCCTGTCCGCCGCCAAGGAGGCCTGCCGGGCCGAGCACGACGAGGTCGTCGAGCTCGGCGGTCTCTACGTGCTGGGCACCGAGCGCCACGAGTCGCGCCGCATCGACAACCAGCTGCGCGGACGTTCGGGCCGTCAGGGAGACCCGGGCGAGTCCCGCTTCTACCTGTCCATGGAGGACGACCTCATGCGCATGTTCGCCTCCGGACTGGCCCAGCGCATCATGACCTCGGGCGCCTACCCCGACGACGTTCCGCTGGAGTCCAAGATGGTCACCCGCGGCATCGCCGGCGCCCAGCGCCAGGTGGAGTCGCGCAACTACGAGATCCGCAAGAACGTCCTCAAGTACGACGACGTCATGACCGAGCAGCGCGAGAAGGTCTACTCCGAGCGCCGTCGGGTCCTGGACGGGGAGGACCTCGAGCCGCAGATCGAGGCCTTCCGGGCCCAGGCCGTGAGCTCGATCGTCAACGCCGGGACGGCGGAGGGCCGCCCCGATGAGTGGGACCTCGACGCCCTGTGGGATGAGCTCGGTCGTCTCTACCCGGTGGGCCTCACCCAGGACGAGGTCGTTGAGGCTCTGGGCGGCAAGGACGCGCTCACCTCGGAGAGACTCATCGACGAGCTCAGTGAGGACGTCGCCGTGGCCTACGAGGACGCCGAGGCCCGTATCGAGGCCAACGCCCTGGCCCATGCCCAGCTCGGGGACGAGCCCATGCGTACGCTGGAGCGTCGCATCCTGCTCGCCGTGGTGGACAAGCGCTGGCGCGAGCACCTCTACGAGATGGACTACCTCAAGGAGGGCATCGGTCTGCGGGCCATGGCCCAGCGCGACCCCCTCGTGGAGTACGCCAACGAGGGTGCCCGCATGTTCCGGGCGATGATGGAGGGCATCCGCGAGGAGACCGTTGAGCAGATCTTCGCCAATGTCAACCGCTTCGACGCCGCTGCCCAGCGTGCCGCCGAGGACGGCACCGCTGAGGCCGCTCAGGCGGTGGCCAAGGCCAATGCCACCGCGGCAGCCGGCATCCGCGTGGGCGGTGCCGGCGGGGGCCGGGGCACGGTCCTGGGGGACACCGGGCAGGCCTCCATGGAGCAGCGGATCACCTATTCCGGTCCCAGCGAGTCCGGTGACGAGGAGGAGCGCTCCACCGCCTCATCGCGTAGGTCCTCGGGCTCGGGCTCGTCGACCTCGGGCGGCAACCGGGCCGAGCGCCGTCGCTCCAAGAAGAAGCGCCGTCACTGAGGCGCGGTGAGCCTCGGACTGATCGCCGTCGATCCCGTCGGGACCTGGTACATCGCCAGGATCCGGCGGGATCACGCGATCTCCAGGCCGGTGAGGATCCAGCGCTCGCGCATCAGCTCCAGGCGCGCCGCGGCGGCCCGGACTCGGTTGCCCTCCTCCAGGAGGACAGTCGCCTCGCAGGCTCCCGACATCGTCAGCTCGGTGCGCACGCTGCGGATGCGCGGCCGCCGTGAGCTCGTCTGACGCCCCAGGATCCGGGAGGCCAGGCCGGCGCGGCGGGCGAGAGCCTCGAACAGGGGCGGACTGGTCCAGCGGGCCAGGTGGTCCACGGGGCGCAGCCCGGCGAGGACCTCGCTGGCGGCCGCCACCACGATCGCGGCGGTGCGCGGGGCGTCGACGCCGGTCCGGGGCTGCTTCCTGAGAAAGCCGCCGGACTGATCGGCTCCCGAGCCGTTGACGGGTTTGGAGGGCTTCAACGGAACGGCTCGAGTCGGCGTCGGGTGGGTTGGTGTGGGGCGGGTGCGGTGCTGTGGGCCGGTCTCTCGGCGAGCGGTGCGAGTGGACTGAAGGTCGTGAGTCGACGTGGCGGTGACAGTCATGGTGGGCTCCTGGGAGTTGCTTCGGTGCCGGTGCGGGCACAGAGCTGGGCGGGGATGGTCTTGTGGCGAGGGCCGTAAGGACGTGCAGTGCGGACTGTTGACGGGGACGCGGCTCCCGGTTCCGGGTAGCGGTGCTTCAGTGCGATGGGGGCTGGCCTCCCGTCGTCGTCGGCGTTGTCAGCGTGCTCGGGATGCTCAGTACTGCTCCGGGGCGGATCAGAGACGGGTTCGGGCCGATGGTCTCGACGTTGGCGCGATACAGAACGGGCCAGGTCTGTGCGATCTGTGCGGGGCCGGCGTCGGCGGGCAGGAGTCCGGCGGTGACCGACCACAGGCTCTCTCCTGGCTGCACGGTGTGAGTACGCTCCGACGTCGCCCCGGTGTCCGGGGCGGTCGAGGCTCGGTTCTCAGCTGACGTTGGTGGGGCTGATTCGGTCGGCTCATCCGGCTCGGTTCTGGAGGTCGACGGTGACGGGGCGCTCCGCTCCGACGGCGTGGGCAACGGGGTCGGTGAGGCGGGTGCCGAGCTCGTGGGCCGCCATCCCAGATCATCCCCGTTCCCGGTGTCTTCCGCCGCCAGGGCCGGCGCCGATGACAGAGAGACGACGAGGGCGGAGGCCGCGATACGGCGCACCGCGGGAGCTCCCCACCCGGCCAGAATCCTGGCCGCCGGCCCGGACGCATCGCCATTGCGGAGGGTGCCGTGAGCGCGGGAACCGGGTAGCACGATGAGGGCGAGTACTGCGGAGGCGAGGTGCCACAGGGCGCCCAGGGCCCCGATCGTGCAGGTCCCGGTGACGACGGCGTCGGTCAGCTCGCTCATGCCCCACGATGGTGGGGGAACCTCCAGGAGACCTTCTGCAGCGTCCCGGGTCGCAAGTCCGAGAAGCAGGAGGAGGACGCCGGAGAATCCTGCCACCAGCGTCAGTCGTAGACGTGGCCCCATGTCAACCTCCATCACCGTTAATCATCTTTGATGATGTTAGATTTACGCTGATGATGTTGTGTTGTCAAGACTTTGATACTGTTTTTCACATAGTGTCGTGTCGCTGGTGAGGCCGCTACTTGCAGGTTCTCAGGGGCGAGACGGAGACGGCGGGGGAGCAGCCTCTGCTCCATCTGCAGACGTGAACGAGGTGAGGACGTGGACTGGGACCGGATGCTCTCCGACCTGGAGAGCAGCTTCGACGCCGAACGCCGTGCAGATCTGGTGGCCCAGAGCGCCGAGCTCGCCGAGGCGGAGCACGCATCCATTGAGGTGGTCGACCGTCTCAGGGGAACAGTGGGGCGTCCGATCCACGTGCGGACCCGCAGCGGCGCGCCCGTCGACGGTGTCCTGACTCGGGTTGAGCCCGCGTACGTCCTCGTTGACGAGGGGGAGGGGCTGCAGGCGATCGTCCCACTGGCCGCGGTGACAACGGTGGCGACGCTTGCAGGTCCGGCGCCCCGAGATGATCGACGGCGTCCCACGCTGGGGGCGTTGCTGCGTGAGGTCGCTCGACGGGGAGTACGGGTGCGCCTGATTGCGGGAGCCGGAGAGGTAGTGGGGAGGTTGATCCGGGTGGGAGCGGATCATGTCGATATCGCCCTCGACTCTGAGGGGAGGGGATGCGTGCGCCGGGCGACCGGTGCGGGGGTGGTGGGAGTCGTCAGCGTCATGACCGCGGCGATCGAGGTGCTGCGCAGCCGCTGACCTGTTGTGATGTGGAGGGTCTGTGCTCGAGGGACGTGTCGGGGTCTCGTGAGGAGAGGGGGTGGTTGGCCTGGCGGCTCAGACCTCCTCGTCCTCGCCCCAGCCGGCGGCCACCATGGCCCGGGTCGAGGCGAGCTGGCGCTGAATGTAGTCCTCGAGGGCCTGGTCCTCGATGCGCCACAGCTTACGGGCGCCGACCTGGATGGCTGGAAGATCGCCGGAGCGGATGAGGGCGCGCACTGCCTGGCTGGAGAGCTGGAGTTGCTCGGAGACGTCGGCGATGGTGAGGAATCGTGTACTCATAGAACGATGATCCCACTGCTTGTCCCTATCCACAATTCTCAAAGAACTCTGTGGATAACCTTGCGGCACTATCCCACCTCGACGATGATTACTGGTGATCAAGGAGGATTTCCGTGTCGTCATCTCGCAGTGCGCTCTCCCGAGCAGTACCTGAACGCCGTCGTAGTGGGCGATGGCGCCGTCCAGCCTGGAGGGACCCGCGAATGGCCGGGGGAGTGGTCCTGGTCGCCTCTGCCGTGGCCCTGGGGGCATGGGCCGTCGATGCTGCCGCGGACACCACCCGCGTCTACGTGCTCTCCCAGGACGTCGCCCCCGGAGCCGACCTGACCGCCGACGGTGTTCTCACGGTGGTCGAGGCCCATCCCGGTACTGACGCCTACGTTGAGGTCGGGCACCTGCCCGACGGCGCGGTGGCCACCCGCTCCATGAGCAAGGGAGAGCTGTTGGCGACCGCAGCCGTGGACAGCGGTCGGGAGCGGGCGCTGCGCCCGGTCGTCCTCAACGTCGCATCCAGCCTGCCGGCCTCGACGAAGGTCGGCGACTATGTCGATCTGTGGCTCGTGCCCAAGGACGGCGTCGCCGGCAGGTCCTCGGTTCAGGCGCCTGCGACTGCGGAGCCCGGGCAGAACGGCCGCAGCGGGCAGGCGTCGACCGAGGACGGCGGAGCCCGCCGCGTGGCCACGGGGCTGGTCATCGGCTCAGTCGGAGAGGCCAGCAAGGGACTGATCTCCGGACCGAGCACGGGGGTGGAGGTGAAGGTTCCCGAGGAGTCCCTCGCCGCCGTCCTCAGCGCCGTCGGGCAGGAGGGGTCGCTGGTCCTGGTTCCCACCGGACAGGAGGCGCCTGCGGAGAAGTCGGAGAAGCCGTCGTGAGCGCCCCGGGCGCAGGGATCCTCCTGGCCCTCAGCGGTGACGACGCCGACATCCTGCGTGTGCTGAGCCAGCCGGGAAGCGGGCTGTGCATCGTTCGCAGATGCGCCGACCTGCCTGAGCTGCTCTCGGCTGGCATGGCCGGACTGGCGTCCTTCGCCCTGCTGGATACCGGCTTCGATGAGATCGACCGCACCGTCCTGGACCGGCTCACTCGTGCCGGCCTCAGTGGGCTGCTCCTGGTGGAGGCCCGTGAGGAGGAGCGCTGGCGCAGTGCGGGATGGCCGATTCTGAGACGCGACACCGCCCCCAGCCGCATCTGCTCCACGGTGCAGGACCTCGTGCGTCGCAGCCTGACCGATGTCGGTGCGTCCGGGCCCTCCACCGCGGGGCCCGCCCCCGGCGCGCTCGGCGCCGTCGTGCCGGAGACGCCGGTCGGGCCGGCAGCGACGAGCGACGACTGGCTGAGCGCCGCGACACCTGCCTCGGCAGGCTCGGGCGGCGCCGCCCAGGAGACCGCCTGGCTCGAAGAGCTGTGGCGTCAGTCGACAGGCCCGGGTGCTGACGGGAAGCCGCCGGTACCACCGCAGCCGGCACTCTCCGGCAACGATCCCTCTGGGCTCGCGGACTGTGAGCTGGAAGAGAGCCGGGAACCGGCGACCGTGAGTGCGGCTGATGCCGCTGGTCAGGGACGGATCGTCCTGGTGTGGGGACCTCACGGCGCCCCCGGACGCTCGACCGTGGCCGCATCCCTCGCCCACGGCCTGGCCGGATCCGGTGGGGCGATCCTCGTGGACGCCGACGTCGAGGCGCCCAGCCTGGTTCAGATCCTCGGCATGCCTGAGGACTCCTCGGCCCTGGCCGGGGCCGCTCGCCTGGCCACTCATGGCCGCCTCGACGCCGAGAGCTTTCAGCGGGTACTGGCTCCGGTGGAAGGCGGGCTGTCCCTCCTGGGAGGTCTGGGCCGGGCCGGTCGCTGGCGCGAGCTGCCGCCGGCCGCCATGACCGAGGTCTGGCTGCAGTGCCGTCGTGCCGCGGCCTGGACCGTCGTCGACGTCGCTGGCGGCGCCATTGACAACGACATCGACGACTTCACCCTTGAGCCCGGACGCGGGGCGGTGACCGCCAACCTGGTGTCCCATGCCGACGTCGTCCTGGTCGTGGGTGGGGCGGACCCGGTCGGGGTGCGCCGCCTGCTTCAGCTCCTGGATGAGGTGGGCTCCTCGGTGACGCCCGCCGGCCGGATCGAGGTCGTCGTCAACCGGGTACGGACGTCGGCTGCCGGCCCCTCTCCCCAGCAGGCACTGCGTGAGGCCCTGTCTCGCTTCGGCGGGCTGGAGGACATCGTGCTGCTGCCCGACGACCCGGCGACGGCCGATGCCTGCCTGCTTCAGGGGCGCAGCATCATGGAGGGGGCGCCCGCAAGCGCGCTGGGCAAGGCCATGAGCGCGCTGGTCGACCGGATCGACCCGCAGACCGCTGCGGTCCGCAAGGCCCGTTCCTCGACTCGGCCGCTGCTACGGCGCCTTAAGCGCCTGAAGAGACGCGGCAGAGAGCAGCGCAGGACAACCGGCTCCGCTGGGCGGGCGACGGCCGCCGGCGGCAGGAGCCGCAGGGGCGTGCGCGCCCAGCGGGGGCGGCGTCGGAAAGGGGACAGGGCGGTGACCTCCGGGGCTGAGTCGAGGGCTCCGGAGAGGCCCGCGTATTCAACACGGCGGTCCCAGACGGCCGTGCCCCCATCGACTCCGCCCCCGGTTCAGCCGCCGAGCCCGCCGCAGGCGATGCGGGACGGACCGACTCCTTGGCCCGGAGCAGGGCCCGCGCCCTTTGGTGAGCGCGGCTGACGGCGTGGCCGCAGCTGCTTGGTGAGGTACATGAATCGTGCGGCTCTGGTCTTCCGGGCACGGTTGGTGAGGCAGACTGGGGCCATGCGCATCTACCTTCCCGCCACCGCTGCCCACCTGCGTGCGGCCGCCCTCGGCTCGTCCACGGGACCGCTGCTGGCTCACGCCGCCACGCCGGCGCTCGCCCGCGCGCTGCCCGAGGAGGATGAGGAGGGGCTGGAGGTCTCCGCCTCGTTGTGCGCCGCCGACGCCTCCCTTGTGCTGCTGGCCGAGCCCGAGGCCGAGGGGCTGGCCGACCGCCGTGTCGTCATCGCCGCCGATGTCGACGGTGAACACGTGCGCGAGCTCGCCGTCGAAGGAGATGTCCTGCCCGGAACGGTCGAGATCGCCGCAGATATCCCCTGGGACGACGTCGCTGCCCTGCTCGTGGACGAGGCGGAGGCGGAGGCCGACGTCCGCTCCGCCCGGCTCGGCGACGAGGACGCCTTTGAGCGTGCGGCTGAGGCCGACCTGCTCTGGTACGACGTCACGGAGCGAGACGCGCTGGCCGAGAGCCTTGGGGTCTGACCCGCCCGAGGCCGCCGATCGGGCACTGGTTGCGGTGCCCACGTGACCCGTCGTCGGACCTGCCGCCGCTTCAGTGACGGGCGAGTCCTCAGTGACCGGTTCCACGGCCGCCTGTCTTGCGTGAGAGGGGCTGTCGCCGGGTATGGTGCTCTCTGCCAAAGACCGCAGGTCTCCCGCTTCGGCGGGACCAAGTCCACTGAAGGTGGAGCCGGCGCAGGTGAGAACGTGACCTCTTTCGGGCGTGCCCGAAAGCGAGCCCCGTGCCCACCGGCGCGGGGCTTTTCCAGTGGTGGGCCCTGCGGCATACCACGGAAGGAGGGCCCATGGCACGGCCTGACAAGGAAGCAGCCGTCGCTGCTCTGGCGGACAAGTTCCGCCAGGCTGACGCGGTCCTGCTGACTGAGTACCGGGGACTGAGTGTCGCCCAGCTCAAGGAGCTGCGTCGTTCCCTCGCCGGTAACGCCGAGTACACCGTGGTGAAGAACACGCTTGCTGCGATCGCTGCCCGCCAGGTCGGGCTCGAGGGCTTCGCCGACGACCTCACGGGCCCCTCCGCCCTGACGTTCGTCTCCGGTGAGCCGGTCGAGGCTGCCAAGGCTCTGCGTGACTTCGCCAAGGACAACCAGCAGCTCGTCATCAAGGGCGGTGTCATGGACGGCGCCGTGCTGTCCGCCGACGGCGTTGACAAGCTTGCCTCTCTCGAGTCCCGCGAGGTGCTGCTCGCCAAGACCGCGGGCGCCGTCAAGGCGTCCCTGTCCAAGGCTGCGTACCTCTTCGCCGCACCGGCCTCCCAGGCCGTGCGCACCGTCGACGCCCTGCGCGAGAAGCAGGAGACCGCGGCCTGAGGCCGCACGCGTCATCCACCAACCCTGCGCGCGCAGGAACCTGATAAGGAAGGAACGCCCATCATGGCGAAGCTGACCACCGAAGAGCTCATCGAGCAGTTCAAGGAGCTCACCCTCATCGAGCTGTCCGAGTTCGTCAAGGCCTTCGAGGAGACCTTCGACGTTACCGCCGCCGCCCCGGCCGCCGTGGCCGTTGCCGCTGCCCCCGGCGCTGCCGGTGGCGAGGCCGCCGCCGAGGAGAAGGACGAGTTCGACGTCATTCTCGAGGCCGCCGGCGACAAGAAGATCCAGGTCATCAAGGAGGTGCGCGCCCTGACCTCCCTCGGTCTGAAGGAGGCCAAGGAGCTCGTCGACGGCGCTCCCAAGCCCGTCCTCGAGGGCGCCAACAAGGAGGCCGCCGAGAAGGCCAAGGAGCAGCTCGAGGGCGCCGGCGCCACCGTCACCCTCAAGTGAGTTTCTCCCCGCTGCCTGAAGCGGCCTGAGGGTCGCCGAAGGCTGGGGAGGTCCAGCGTCACCGGGTCCCGTCCACCACCAGGTGGGCGGGACCCGGTCGTGTGCCGGGGCGCCGCGGTGTCGGCCTGCGTCGACGTCGTCGGGCTCAGGCTGGTGGAGCGTTGTTGGGCCGGAGGTCGGCTGGTACCGATGCCGGCGGGGATCGAGGAGATCGGGAACGTACTTGTGCCGCGAGGACTGCGATGTCC
>ERZ772973.107-NODE-107-length-54279-cov-6.18034_pt1 | contig 54279 bp, 54 predicted proteins | sample MGYA00580672_ERZ772973 | MGnify/ENA primary metagenome ERZ772973 (study PRJEB29015, sample SAMEA2737938) | human oral metagenome | biome: human oral; feature: human-associated habitat; material: dental | place: China | collected 2152 ...
TTATCTTTTTCAACGAATTTATTCCCCCTCTCGGAGGGGGCAAGGGGGAGGTTTTCTTTGCAATATATTGATTATTAACTAATTACAAATCTAATTATAACCTAAAAATGACCTGCGAAACTTAATTTAGTAAATTGACAAATTAATCCTATGAAAAAGTTTGAATTTAGATACAATTTTGAGTTCTTTTGTTCCCCTATTTGGATAGAGGAAAATGTGAAGAATCCTACCCCTCGCAATGTGGAGATTGCGGATTTGGATATCAATCCGTATCTAAAAGAAGAATTAGAGGAACTCAACCACTTGTATCAAGAGATTTTCAATGACAATTACCCTCCTGAATCCGATTTCAAAGATGCCGTAAGTGAGTATATATTTGTAAACCGCGTACTCACCTCGGCAGAACTTTTAGAGAAAGAAGTAGGCGAGCAATACACTTTTGTCTTTGATTATCCAAAATGGAGAGAAAGAAAAGGACAATTATTTAAGAAGTTGGTTTAGCTTTACACCGAGCCATAATCCAACAAAAAACGTTTGTACGCCTCCAAAAACATAGAAAATGAGAAGGGTATTAAGGTATCTAAAATTGTCTGTACTATTTTCAAATAAGATGCGGAGCGTAAGAGTACCCATAAGTACTGATACGGTTAATAAAACGAACATCAAGAAGATACCTATTACCATATAGAAACTTTTTGAAGATCTTTTCAAATCAATATACGCACCTATATAGTAGATAATAGTAGCAGAAAAGAGAAATCCAACTAAGACAGGAATAGCCAAGTGGAAGAGAATAGCAGAAAAATCACTAAAGCTATCTGCTCCCGTGACAATAATTCCTATAAAGACAGAGATAAAAGCAAGCACATATTCTAAAATAAGTGCCTTGAATAGTAGCTTTGTTGTGGGCTTCATAATCTATGTTTTTAATAACTCAACAGAGGACAAAGATAAGCAATTCAGAGGGAACAAAGAAGTCTTTGAATAATTCTTTAGATATGAGCCGTACAAACAATGGGTTAGCAATAACCACAATCAACTAAAAACTAAAAAATGGCAAATTTAAAACTTAAAGGGAAAGACCTCCTCAAGTTAGGTTTCCCGAATAATCAATCTATCAATGTAGCGTTGGAAGTGATGAAGCGCAATTACGCTACTAAGAATACCGCTTATGTAAAGTCGGTACTTGAGGACATTTTAAAAAACCCCGCGCAGTACGAGGGTCATCTTACTTTTGGTCAGATAGCCGAAGCACTGCTTTCATCTACCAAAACCGAAAAACGACAGCTCAACGCTACACGTGCGCCTTATCATATCTTTGGCGACGACATCACCGAAGAGGCTAAAACGCAACTCTACACCGCACTGAAGCTCCCTATTTCGGTAGGGGGTGCGCTCATGCCCGACGCCCATAGTGGCTATGGCTTGCCCATAGGGGGCGTACTGGCGGTAGAGAATGCGGTCATTCCTTATGGGGTAGGCTTGGATATTGGTTGCCGTATGTGCCTCAGTATTTTGGATATACCCGTGTCTTACCTCTCTGGCGCACGTGATAAGTACGAGAAAGCCCTTGCCGAGCACACCAAGTTTGGTATGTATGAGCATCATAAGTCGCATGTAGATCACGAGATTTTTGACCGCGATACTTTTTCGCTGATTCCTATCCTCAAGCGATTGAAGGATAAGGCCATTAAGCAGATGGGTACTTCGGGTAGTGGTAATCACTTTGTGGAGTTTGGCGAGGTAGAACTCTTGGCAGACGACCCACAAATAGGGTTACCCAAAGGAAAATATCTCGGTATCCTTTCCCATAGTGGCTCGCGTGGTTTTGGTGCGGAAATCGCTCAGTATTACGTGCGCGTGGCAGCCGAACAGTGTCCGCTCCCGAAGGAAGCCCAACAGTTTGCTTGGCTGGATCTCTCAACTCATTTAGGGTTAGAGTATTGGACAGCTATGAACCTCGCGGGTGATTACGCTTCGGCTTGTCATGAGGATATCCACCGCCGACTTATTCGTGCGGTAGGCGGTCGCCTAAGAGCACGTATTGAGAACCACCACAATTTTGCATGGAAGGAAATTCACGATGGTAAGGAGGTGATTGTACACCGCAAAGGAGCGACCCCAGCAGGGGAGGGCGTATTGGGTATTATCCCCGCTTCCATGACTGAGGCAGGTTACATTGTGCGCGGTAAGGGCAATGCCGATAGTTTTGATTCGGCTTCGCATGGCGCAGGGCGCGCTTTCTCGCGCAATGAGAGCCGCAACCGCTTTACCAATTCCGATATCAAAAAAGCCCTCAAAGCCAAAGATATTACCCTCATTGGGGGCAATGCCGAAGAAGCCCCTATGGCCTATAAAAACATAGAGACCGTCATGGCTTCTCAAACCGATTTAGTAGATATCATTGGTACTTTCCAACCGAGAATTGTACGTATGGACAGGTAGTTAGCGACTAACGACAAGTGACAAGTGACTAATAGCATAGTAGAATTAGTCACTTGTCACTCGTCATTTGTCACTATTTTTTACTATCTTTGTCCCCACTATTTTTCACTTTTCACTATTAACTTTTCACTTAACAGATGGCCAAGAAAAAGAAAACCCTCCCCGCCAACTTCTACGAATTGTTAGAAGCCAAAGATTTAGACGCGCTTAAAGCCGTCTTCAACGAATGTGAGCTAAACGCTTACGACCGTCGTTCATTTAAGAAACCTGCACTTTCTTTTTATGAAATCCCCTTAGAGTTAATGGATTGGCTCATCGCTCAAGGCGCTGATATCAATGTAAAAGACGAATACGACCGTACCCCTCTATATTATCATGCTCAAGTAAATGATATAGAAAGAGTAACTCTTCTATTAGAAAAAGGGGCTGATATAGAGTCTAAGGCAGCGTATGACGAAACACCATTGTTTGGTGCAGGTTATCACCCTGAAGTAACTGCTTTGCTTATAGCTAAAGGAGCCAATGTGAAAGCAAAAGATGATATGAATCATAATCCTATGGAGGCAATGCTGTACTCTGTTCAGAGTATTGATATTTCTAAAGCAGCTAAAACAGCTGAGCTTTACCTCAAAGCAGGGCTTAAACCTACCAAGTTTGCCAAGGAACAAATCACTCGTATAGGAGAAGATTTTGAGTTTCACCGCAACGATTTCAACCCAGAGTATTTGGAGGAAACTGATGCAGGATTGCAACAATTATACAAACTCTTCAATGTATCTCCCGTACCTCGTCGTATCCAGCACGACGGACAATCGTCTATTATACTCACGGGTGATACGTGGGAGAAACGCTATATGCAAGCGTGGGATAGCTTAGTACCCAGTAGTGGTAGCGCAACTACGGTACAAGGTGAGGTCGTGCGTATTGCAGGCAGAATAAACCTTGAGCTTTTGCGCAATGCTATGGGCAACTGGGATAAGGAATACCGCAAGATGCTCACTGCTATGAGCGGTTACCTGCAACAAGGCAATTCGCTTTCAGAAAATGAGCTCGCTGAAGTAGCCGATATTCAAAAGCACATCTTAGAAGACGACGGTACTGGCACCCAACGCCTATGCGAATTAGCGATCGCTTGGGTCGTGCAGAATCCTCAGCCTATTGCCTTAGGGAAAGTGAATTACAAATACTAAATGTTAGGGGATAGTTATCCGTCTTGTCTGTCCCGTCTGATGTCTATTATTAACAATATCATACAAACCTATAAATGAATAAAGATACCCAAAACCTTTGGCAAAAAATACAACAATCATTACTTGCTATTGCGCCTTCAATAGGAGAAAGTTTTCAAAAACCTGCTGAGGAGAGCCAAATTAAAGCGTTAGAAGATGCTATAGCGCAACCCCTCCCTGAGAGTTTCAGAGAGTATTTACATAGATCTCAATCCTGCTACCAATGGGGTGAAAGGACAAGTAATTATGCTATACCCTGGGATTGATTACCAAAGCGATGAGGTGGTATTAGCCAATTCTTTTGAAGAGTTCACTCAGAAAATATGGAATATATTAGATTCAAAGGACTATTCTTTAGAAGAGGGTATTATAGAACAAGATTTTTTAATTTAAAAAACACCACACAATGACCTTAATAGAACAATACGTAGATGAAATGAATTTAGAGGAATAAAAGAAAAAACTCAATATCTAAATCTTATGAATAATAAACCAATTACTGCGCAAGAGCGCAAAAACAGAAGTATCGCAATACTTGTGTCGCAAGGAGTACCTTATATAGAACATTTGCCCTTTCGTTATGAAACAGAGGAAGTGACCCCTCGTGATAAAAAAGAAGTCATAGAGCGGGCGGTATGTTCATTTGCTTCTATAATGTGTGCTTTATCTATCAGTAAAGGTGAATATTCCGAAGAGGATAGAGTATATGCGGAAGATTTTCTTTCGGAAAAATACAATGTCCTTGAGTTGCTAACTCCTATGGAACAGCAGGTGATTGCAGGTACTATAAGTGAGGCAGGAGCTATGAATGCCACTTGGAAATACGAGTCATTATGGGTATTACTATGGGCTCTGGGCATCGTAGAAGAACTATCATTCCCCAATGAGATTTGCGATTGCGATTTGATAATGGATACAATGGGCGAGTTTGAGGGGCTTGATGACTTTATGGTACATACCACCCTGCGCCCCATAGAAGAAATCTTACAAGCCTTAGACTTGCACTATCGCTACCACTGGACAACAGTAAATGCTCGTATATACGGTTCAGACTTAGCAGGTTTAGACGAAGATATCGTAATGGAACGCCGTGCTGGTTTAGAATGGTTGTGTTGCAAAGGACAAGAGAACGACAACCTTACTGATACTTACAACGCTTGGGATCACCCTGAATTAGGTACTTAAAATCAATAATTACTTCTTTACTGATGACAAAATACATCAAACTTTTTTTGCGGTTGGCAGTAAGTACCGCTATGCTTTCAGCAGTAGCCGATCGTTTTGGCTTATGGGCAGCCAAAATCTCTGTGTGGGGCAATATGGATAACTTCTTACGATACACCCAATCAATATTGCCTTATTTCCCGACTTCCTTGGCCAATGCAGGAGGCTGGATAGCGACCTTATTGGAAATGGTATTTTCGGTATGCCTATTGTTAGGCTTTAGAACGGAATGGGTAGCCAAGTTATCAGGGGCGCTTATCGCTTGTTTTGGTTTGGCAATGTTCACCTCCGTAGGGCTAAAAGCTACCTTTGACTATTCGGTATGGAATGCCGTTGGAGCGTGCCTTGCTATTAGCTGTATGAAAGAAAAACACTGGGAGATAGACAGTGTTATAAAGTAAGTGCTGCATAAGCATTTCTTGTAGCTCCTACTTATTAACCCATAGATTTACAAAATGAAAATCATTTCTAAATTCAAAGATTACTACGACTATAAAGTCGCTGAGTACGGCACGGACGAAAACCTCATCTATGACCGCCGTTTGCCACCAGAGGTAGGGATGAGCCTCCCTCAGAGAAGTTGGCTCACCTTTGACGACCCCACCGATGATGAGGCACTGCACTCAGCACTCTATGTGGGCACTGCGCTTGTGCACCTCTTTGCCACACGCTCCAAAATATACACCCATTGGGATTTTGCCAACCCTGAGGATTGGCATTACAACCTATTTGACTTGTGGTATGGTGACCGTTATGTACTGATGAATGATGGGAAAGAAATAAGGATAACCTCCTACTTATCGGCTACTTGTGATACTTTACTGGAACAAATAGAAGCTCCACGAGAGCGAAATATCTTTAAGCTGGAAGACCAAAGCCCGTGGCTAGTGTTGAAAAGTCCGTTGTTGCTCATTTATAACAAAGGCTATAGAGGAGATAATAGGGCAACCCATTATATAAATTTGCAGGAACTCGGCATCTATATTGACCCCGATTTTGTATGGCAACACATTGTGCAGTACCTTTCCGACCTCAAAACTCAAACCGAACAATCGCCCGAACTGCCCAATGAGCTGAAAATAGACAGTAAAGGCTTTGACAAAAAACGCTCTTTTCGCCCTAAAATGAAGTAATTTGTTAATTGAATGAACTATCTCAAAGAAATACAAACCCTCAAAACTGAGTTCGTCCTTCCCTTGCAGAAAGCCAAAGCCTTGTTAGAACAAACTGCAGGTGACCTCCCTGCAGCCATCGCTCTCTGTCACCAAGAAAACATAGCTAGCATAATGGCAGAAACCGAGTGTGAGCGCTGGGAAGCCGAAAGTGTATATGAGCGTTTCAATCACAATGTTGAGAAGGCAGTAAAACACATATGTAACACTTCGCTGACTATAAGTGTTGATGGCAGAAGAGATACCAGCGAAAGAGGTATGGGCTATATCATCAGTGCCTTAGATGCTGATTTGAACAATCTGCCCAAGCGCTCTATCTTTATTCCAATAGAAGATTTTGATCAATATCTTTTAGAAGATTTCAAGTCCGTATTTCCCCTATACCAACCCCAGAGTAACAAAGTCGAAAACTATTTCAATTGTACAACCAGCAATGTTTTTGACCCTACTCTGTGCCGAAAAATCATCACACAACTGCGCCAGCATACATTTACCGATGATAAAGTAAAGATTTTTATAGAGAAAATTATCACCAAATTAGAAGAGAAACTCCCCACCTGCACCTATATAGAGGTCTATGGGAACATATAAAAATAAACCAATGAAAGAACAACTCCACCGTATCCAACAGAAATTAGCCCAAGCCAAAGCCGCTGATAAAGACTTAGAAGTATTTGGTGCCAGCTCACACAAGTACCACCTCAATCCACCTGTAAGTGAGGCGGAAGTCCTTGCCTTTGAAAAGAAATACGGTGTACAACTCCCCGAATGCTATCGTGCCTTTATGCTCACCATAGGCGATGCCAAAGCTAAAAAATCAGACTTTATAGCGGGGCCTTATTACGGCTTGTATGCCTTCGGAACTCAGGTGGATGACCTTCTTTATGAAGGCTCAGAAATCTATCTTAAAGCCCCTTGTGCCCTCTCACCAGATATGACAGATGAAGAATGGGATGCTTTTAGCAGAGAACTTTTGGAAGCCGAAATAGCCGAACAAGAAGCCGAGGAAAACCACACAGAATTTCTGTTAGACGATGCCACTTACGAAGCGCTTCATGGAAGGGTATATAGCGGTCTCTTACCCTTAGGCTCTCAAGGCTGCTCTCTTTACCACGCCTTGGTGCTTAACGGCAAATATGCAGGGCGAGTAGTGAATATAGATGTTGATTTGAGAAAACCTAAATGTAGTCAGAGCAGCCATCCAAGCTCTTTCAGGTATAACCGACGAACGTTTGTTACCCTATTACAAACAAATAGCCAAGCGTTTTCCCAAAGAGAAAGACTATATTCTTAGCAACTTAGAACGCCGCTTAGCTTCTTTTGGGCTCACTATAGAAGAAGCGAGAAAGTAAAAAAACAATTATCTCTTGACTTTTGGATTGAAAAGTTGTATTTTTGTTCTTTAGAACAAAGCATTGACAAAATGAGCAATATTACCATACGAAACTTTGGAGCTATCAAAGGACATGGAGCTCCTATAAAGATTAAAAAAGTAACCTTCTTCATAGGGAATCAGGGCAGCGGGAAGAGTACCGTTGCCAAACTGATAGCTACTTTTATGTGGATAGAAAAGGCTTTGTTTAAAGAAAGTTATAATCCTCAATGGTTTGAAAAGAATAATACTTTTAGGGACTTATTTTTAAGCTATCACCGTCTTGAGAACTATCTAAAAGAAAATACTTATATCCAATATACAGGGAGTGCTTTTTCAATCACCTATACAGAAGGACAGTTATCTTTTGAAAAGAAGGAGATGGTATATGCCCTTCCACAGCTAATGTATGTGCCTTCTGAGCGAAACTTTATTTCATATATGAAGAGTATGAGGGAGCTAAAAGTAGCTTCTGCTGCCTTGAATGATTTCTTGGCAGCCTATACTTATGCAAAAGAAAAGGTAACCGAAATGCCGCTCCCCATCAATAAATCTTATTTGTTATACGATAAAAATAGAGATACACTCTATGTAAAAGGCAAAGATTATAGGGTACAACTCTCAGAAGCTTCAAGTGGGTTCCAATCATTAGTGCCTTTGTTCTTAGTGTCTGACTATTTAGTAAATAGTGTAAAGGATAAAACAGAACCAATGAGTATAGAGGAACGCAAGCAATTTGAAAAGCAAATCAAGGAAATCTATGCCAATCCTCATTTTACAGAAGAGCAACGACGTAGCGCAGCCAACGCTTTATCCGAAAAATTCAACAAAACCTCTTTTGTCAATATCGTTGAAGAGCCTGAGCAAAACCTCTTCCCAACCTCACAACGTGATATGCTCTATAGCTTGCTGAAAATCAATAACGAAATACCTGCTAACAAATTGATAATTACCACCCATAGCCCATATTTGGTCAATTACATATCAGTAGCTGTGGAAGCAGGAAACATACGAAACGAGGCAAACAAAGAACAGATAGGAAAGATTATACCTCTTTCAACACTTGTAAAAAGTGAGGATTTAGCTATTTATGAACTTGATGAAAAAGAAGGTACTGTGAGGTTGTTAGGTGATTATAATGGAATACCTTCTGATGAGAATATGCTAAATCTCCAAATAGATGAAACCAATAACCTTTTTGCAGACCTTTTAGATTTAAAATAACAATGGCAATAGATTTTTTTAATAACCAATGTCAGCAAGTTTCTTCTGAAAAGATTTTTGGTTTATGTGATGAAGAGGGAACACAAAAACCTGCTTATATTGATGTAAGTAATCAGGACAATTGGATTGCAGAAATAGAAAATGAAGAACAAAAAGAGGTTTACTTTATCGCTATTGATAACTGTATTGAAATCTGGCGAGATGATGACCCTACAAAAATGGAAAAACGTTGTGATGGTATGCTTGAGTATGATGGAAATAACCTTATTTTTGTAGAATTAAAAGATAGAAAGCTAAGAAATGCAAGTGATTTTCTAAAAGAAGCGGCTTTGCAACTTGTAGTAACAATAAATCACTTTAAAAAGAGCTGTAATATTGCTGATTATAATATTAAAGCAGCTTATATAGCAAATAAAAAGAAAATACATCGTAGTTATGTAGCAAGGATGGAAGAATTTCAACAAGAAACAGGCTATACCCTCCGAATAGAAAACAGAATCAAAATCCCCTATATGACCCCCTAACAACTAACACCTATGTATCAAGACCAACTCCATCGTATCCAAGAGAAATTAGCCCAAGCCAAAGCCACTGATAAAGACTTGGAAGTATTTGGTGCCAGCTCACACAAGTACCACCTCAACCCGCCCGTAAGTGAGGCGGAAGTCCTTGCCTTTGAAAAGAAATACGGTGTACAACTCCCCGAATGCTATCGTGCCTTTATGCTCACCATAGGCGATGCCAAAGCTAAAAAATCAGACTTTATAGCGGGGCCTTATTACGGCTTGTATGCCTTCGGAACTCAGGTAGATGATCTTCTTTATGAAGGCTCAGAAACCTATCTTAAAGCCCCTTGTGCCCTCTCACCAGATATGACCCAAGAAGAATGGGAAGCCCTCTCTGATCCGCTATTAATGAGTGAGGAAGAAGATGAGGATTTTGGAGAAGATGATGAAGTAGAGACAACAGAGACAGAAGAGGATTATATCCAGCAGTGTGGGAAAGTCTTTGGCGGACTGCTCCCCTTGGGAAGTCAGGGTTGTACCTATTATCACGCCTTGGTACTTAATGGTAAATACGCCGGTCGTATAGTGAATGTAGATTTAGACCTCGCACAACCTAAATTTGCCTTTGAAACCAATTTTTTGGATTGGTACGAACGCTATCTTGATGAAGTGATCTCTGGGCAACTTTTGGACGACCGCCCTACGTGGTTTGGCTACCACCGTGGCGAACCCGCCGAGGTGCTCCTCAATGAATATGAACACACTACCGACCGCAAAACCCAAACCGACTGCCTTGAGGGGGTATATCATAAAAAACCGCCTTTAGAACCTGCGCTATTAGACAAGATAGAAAAGCTTATCGCCTTAAACAACGAGGATAGGGATTTCTTAATTGAAATTCTTACCCAATCGTCTTATAAGCGCGCCAAGCCTTACTTGCAAGATTTGGTAACCAAAAAGCCCAAGAAAGTATTTCAGTATATATGGTGGTATGCTCAAGACCACTGTGCCGACTGGGTGCCGACAGTAAAGGAACTCTTGCCTACTATAACCGATGAGGAAACCTTTAATTTTGCTGCCTATCTTCTTGCCGAGACGGAGGATTTTGAGGAAGATGTTTTGCCCTTTACTGACAATGCAAATCCTCAAATCCGTAGTACAGCCTATTATACACTCGGCAAAAGCAAGAAGAGAGAACAATATCTTGATACTTTCATCAAAGGACTACAAGAGACCGATACTGGTGTCCTTCGCACAGTTATGCAAGCCCTTTCTAAGATAGATGACGAGCGCTTATTGCCCTATTACAAACAGATAGCCAAACGTTTCCCTGAAGAAAAGGATTATATCCTTTCCAACTTAGAACGCCGCTTAGCTTCTTTTGGTCTCACTGTAGAGGAAGCAAGGAAATAAAAAAACGAAAAACATGGAAAATGTAAGCATACTAACTAAAGAAAACCTTCCTTTTGTCCCCCTTCGGGGGATCGGGGGAATCCTCCTCAAGCATATAGAAACCCCTATAGGCACTATGGTTGCTTGTGCTACCGATAAGGGTGTCTGTATGTTGGAGTTCTTAGACAGGAAACTATTGGAAACCGAACTAAAAGATATTGCCCAACGAGAGAAAACCACGGTTGTACAAGGTGAAAGTCCCTACTTTGCCCTTTTGCAGCAAGAACTTAGCGAATATTTTGCAGGCAAGCTTCAGGAATTTACCATACCTCTCCACCCTATGGGAACAGATTTTCAACAGCGTGTTTGGCAGGTCTTACGAACCATTCCCTATGGGCAAACGTGGAGTTACAAACAGCAAGCCATCGCCTTGGGATCGCCCCAAAGTGTACGCGCGGTAGCCAATGCCAATGGTATGAACCGCCTCTCTATCCTTATTCCTTGTCATCGGGTTATTGGCTCCAATGGTACCCTTACAGGCTATGGCGGTGGATTGTGGCGGAAAAAGTTTTTGCTGGAATTAGAGGGAGTGGAAGAATATCTGAAATAGAGAGTTAAAAAAGAGCTATAATAAGAAAAATATCGTACCTTTGTCCTGTAAAAATCCCTCATAGTATATGAAGATAATTTCTTTCAAAGGGTATCATGGTACAGATGTGGAAAGTTGTAAGAATATACTTGAATCTAACTATAAAATATCTCAAGGAGATGAACATTGGTTAGGTGATGGGGTCTATTTTTTTGTGGAAGGTATATCTACTAAACCTGTAGAATTGGCAGAAAAATGGGCTATAGCCCAATCTTGGGATAAGGATAAAAGGAGTCAAACCTATAGTGATTATTCTGTTTTGGAATCTATAATTGAAGTAGAAAAGGATAGGTTTTTAGATTTGACAGAGTGCGCTGATTTTTTATTTATCTTAGCAGATGAGTTTAAAGAAGCAATAAAGAACCGAAAAAGAAAAAGAAAAAAGAGTTTGACTTATGATGATGGTGCTTTAATAAATTTGGCACGGAAATTGGAATTATTCCCTTTTGAAGTTATTAAAGGCAGTTTCTATATCAAATTTAAGAACGAGAGGATAAATGACATCAATTTAAGAACAAATAATTCTACTATTTGTGTTGTTTTTGATCCTCAAAAAAATATCATATATACAAAAGAAATAAAACAAGGTAAAATAATAAATACAGAACATTATGGAACTAACAGAATTAAAAAATAAGATCCGAGAATATTTTAAAGAAGTAGATCCCGATGAACTTTATGAATTAGCACTCTCTTGTGGTTTTAAAGAAATTGAGGAAGAAGTAGACGAAAATGAATATATCTTTACAGAAGTGGAAAGGAAAAGCTATGTGTTTAAAAATACTACAGAAGAAATTTCTTTTGAGTATGAGAAAGGAAATATAGATAAAGAATATTTAAAAGTAGCATAACTATGAATATTCAATTAAAAGAGTGGAAAATAATTAAAATTAAATATACTCTCTTTAAGAAAAATGAAAAGAGAGAGGGGAATTATTTTGACTTAGACTTTAAGAGAGAGTTCTATAAAAATCATAGGAGTTTTGCTATAAGGTTTTATACACATATAGAGGACGAGAACTTTGATTTAGAATTAGAATCTATATTTCATTTTACAACAGATGAGAATATTACTGAAGAATTCAAGGAATCTTATTTTACAAAAATAAATGCTCCAGCAATTGCTTATCCTTATTTGAGAGCCTATATTTCTAATTTGACACTACAGTCTAATGGTGATCCAGTTATACTTCCTACTATCAATTTTGTTGCTTTTCATAGAAGAATTGAACCTGAAAAATAGTATAATCATTCTATAAGATAGTTGATAAAAACTAATTAGAAATTTAAAGGCAGTCACTTTGGCTGTCTTTTCCTTTCAATAAACTTCCTTAGGAATTATACCCCCATGAACCTCAAGAAGAAAATAGAAAAACTATGGATAGTTAATAAGACCATAGAACTGTTGGATAGAGCCTTTGCTTATAACCAGTACTTAGGCTGCTTGTTGACGGGGGTGATCTTTCTCGTTTTATGGCCTATACTATTGTTGTTAGTACCCGTTTTTGAGGTAGCAAATTTGTTTAAGAAATGAAAAAATCATTAGAAAACCTTTTAGCCCAGCAAGGTATTGCCTTATTCAATACCCTCTCTAAAGAAGAGCGACGCGCTCGTATGGAAACTATCAAAGCGCGCTATCGCGAGGCAGGTTATGACAATTTGCCTCACGAACTTGTCAGTTTCCTTACCATATTCGACGACAAGGATATCAAGCGTCGCGATGGCTATATGGTTTTTATCTATTCGCAAAATCTCCCCACTCGCCAAGAGATGCTATACTACGAATCAGATGCAGGTATTACCGAGCTTATTCCCTTTGGCGGTATCAATGCCGATGAAATCCTCCTCTGTATCGATAGTGTAGGGAGTATATGGGGCGTGGTAGATCTTTCTTCTTGGGCTCCTCGCAAAACCCATTACTATTTCTACGGAGGTGATCTCTATACAGCCCTTGAAAATATTATTAAAGGAAAGGTAATTGACAAATTAGAGAATTAGCAAATCGGCAAATTAACTATGGCAATTGACGACGTAAAAATAATAGATAGCGATAGTGGCTACGACATTTATAACAACATAAAGGGCTTTGTCAAAGCTTGTATTAGCAAATGAGTTAGGGGTGTATGGTGCGTGAAGAACTTTGCGAGTGGCTCAATACACTCATTCGCAAAACAGGTTTAGAATTAGCCGATAATGTAGATATCACCGATGAATATCGCGAGTGGTAAGTGTAATTATGTTTTTTGCAGTAAATTAATTAGGTTGCAGATAATTAACAGTTTAGATTAAAAAACAATAAAAAATATGAGTAGAAAATACGGAGACGAAGTCGATGAAGAAAAGTATGATTTGAACACATCTAAAAATATTTGTTCCAATCATATAGGAGATGAATACATAAAAAATGAAATTCTTGAAAAAGGAATAAAGGGAAAATGTGATTATTGTAATAAAACAAGAAGTAAGGTTGTAAAACTTTCAGAAGTATTAAAATTAATCATAGTAGGAATTGAATATCTTACAGAGGATCCTGCCGAATCAAGGTATCTAGATAAAGATACTAAATATGGTTTTGATGGAAATATATTTTCATTTGATGAAGGTCTGTTAGAGGATATAGTGAAAAGATTAGGTATAATAAATACAAATGAATTACTTAATGATATAGATAGGCATCTTAATAATCCTCATTTACTATATTGTTATAAAGATGAGTTTGGGTCAGAAGGTAATTTCCTAAAAGACAACTGGGAACGTTTTAAATTTATTGTCAAACATAAAGCAAGATTTGTTTTTCACGATAATTCTTTTTCAGGTGATTACTACTATAAAGATCCTTTGTATATTTTAGGAAAAATACAAGAGTTAATAAAGGAAAATAGTATGATAGTTGAAATTCCTAAGAACACAACTTTATATAGATGTCGTCAACACTCTAAGAAAAATGATATAGGAGGAGCCAAAGATTTAGTGTCTTCTCCATTTGAATATGCAAAAAACAATGGTAGGATGAACCCTGCTGGTATTCCAATGTTTTATTGTAGTGAAGATAAAAAATTAACGATTCAAGAAGTTGTTAATAACTCTGATAAAAATAATCCTTTCTACACAATAGGTAAATTCAATAATAAATCAAGTTTAAAAGTGGTTGACTTAACAAGAATACCGAATTTGCCAAGTGTTTTTGATGAAAAGAATAATAAATATATAGAAAGTATTCTATTTCTTAAAAGTTTTGTTGAAGATGCTATAAAGCCTATCAATGAAAAGGATTCTATTATTGAATATATACCTACTCAAGTAGTTACGGAATATATTAGGTACAATAAAGAACTAAACGTACAAGGTCTTATTTACCCTTCTTCTAAAAATAGGGACAAAAATAATATTGTTTTGTTTTTTAATAATGATGAATGTATCAAAGAATTGAATCTGATTAAATTTTGGCCGAAAAAAATATAAAAATGCTCCAAATGTTCTACTTTACTTAAAGATTTCCAAAAACTCTTTAAGCTAAACACAGGCTATAAGCTCACAACAGCGGAGTAATATCGCGAGTGGTAAAAAAACAGAAACAATGAAAAAATCATTAGAAAACCTTTTAGCAAAGCACGGCATAGCCTTACTCAATACCCTCTCTAAAGAAGAGCGACGCGCTCGTACAGAAACTATCAAAGCGCGCTATCGCGAGGCGGGTTATGATGATTTGCCTCACGAACTCGTTACTTTCCTTACCATATTTGACGACAAGGATATCAAGCGCCGCGATGGCTATATGGTTTTTATCTATTCGCAAAATCTCCCCACTCGCCAAGAGATGCTATACTACGAATCAGATGCAGGTATTACCGAGCTTATTCCCTTTGGCGATGTCAATGCCGATGAAGTTCTCTGTATAGATAGTGTAGGGAGTGTATGGGGCGTGCTTGACCTTACCTCTTGGGTGCCAAGAAAGATCTACTACCATCTCTATGGGGGCGACCTCTATACTGCTATTGAGAATATGATCAAAGGCAAAGTAGAAGAAACAATTACACGACCTTAAAACACCATGAAAAACACCCTTTGGCTCTACAAAGATTCTTATCAGATAGAGATAAGAGAAAAGGAAGCACACCCACCACAAGTAGCGGTTTATCTCTATAAGGCAGAAGAGGAGATAAAAAGCATAGTCCTCACAGCAGGGGGGAGCGTGAGCAGTCTGTGGGAGAAAAGCGCACTGTTAGACGGCGATAGACTCCTTGTCGCTTGTGGTAATGAGGTGTTCTGTATTCTCTTGCCTACATTAGAACTCCTTTGGCATACGCAGGTGGATATGGCTACTTGTTTTGAGATAGCGCCTTATCAAGAAGATTACATTACCCATGGAGAGGTGGAGATATCACGCCTTAACAAGCAGGGTGAAATCCTTTGGCAGTTCAGTGGCAAGGATATTTTTGTCTCACCCACAGGGCGTACGCCCTCTTTTACCCTTACACCCAAAGGAATAGAACTAATAGATTTCAATTACGAAAGTTACTTGATTGATTATCAAGGAAAAATAATCTAATATTTGTCAAACAATTTTTCAGAGGTCAGTTGTTGGGGCTACAACAAAGGCAAAGAGGTAGAGGAAGACGTTAGGGATAGCGGTATAGAGGGCGAACGCAGTAGATTATAAAATAAACTGATGGGTCAATGAACCTTAAATCGGCTCATTGACCCATCAGCTTATCAATTCATTAGGTTATTAATTCTGTACCATATTCGGATTGGCTTCTATTTCGCTAATAGGAATCTGATACACCCAACGCCTGTCTCCTGCAGGAACATCTATGGCATAGACATGATTGCTGCCCGCTTGGGTTCTGTTGGCGCCTAATCCCCATCGCTTGAAGTCAAAGAAAGAGGTACCCTCTCCCCAAAGCTCTATACGGCGTTGCCAACGTACCTCCTCACGCATGGAGGCTTGGTCTGTAGCCGTAGCAGTATAGTAAGGATCGCGGAAGTTCTGCATAAAATAGGTCAAGGTGTTTTGAGCACGGGGGAGTTCGTTTCTCTCCACTAAGGCCTCTATATAGAGTAGTAGCGGGTCTTCCAAACGTAGGAAACAATAATCTCCTAAGAAGCGGGTGTCTGTAACATACTTTAGGTTGGCATAATCGGGCAACTGTGGGTATCTACGGGCGACCGCAGGGACTTCCGTACGGTTTATATAGAGGTTACGACGCACATCGGTAGGGGCTATATGGGCATAGAGCAGGCTATAGATGCTCTTGAAGGCGCCCCCTCCTGCATAGCTTATAGGGTTGGTATTGTCTATATTGGAATAGAAGGAATTCCAGTGAGTGGTAGTCTCCTGAGTAATGTCATACCCCCAAAGCCAAGAGGCAGAGGAGATATCCCACTTAGCTGCTTGTACCTCTCCCATGGAGGTAAAAGTAAAATAAGGGCTATTGAGCACCATACGGGTATAGGCAATCACCTTGTCCCACTGCTCAAGATGGGCATATACCTTGGCTAAATAGGCCGCAGCGACTGCCTTATCTACATCGGTTTTGGTTTCAGTAACTACATAGCGGGCATCATCTACTACCGAAAAATCGGCCAAAAGCTGCTCATATACGGCTGCTACCGTAGCACGAGGAAGTTTGGCATCGGTAGGGCGTAGCACTAAGGGGACGCCTAAGTCATTCTCATGCCCCTTGTAGGAGTGTTGGTAGAGATTGATCAGGTAGTAATAGTAGATGCCTCTAAGGGATTTCAGTTCCGCATATTTCTGATACAATACCGCTTGAGAAGGTGCTTCAGGGAAATATTCCGTAAGTACAGCATTGATAGAGCTGATTTGCTTGTAGAGGAAATTCCATAAAAAGGCAGTACGGGCATATTCGGCACGCCACATATCAAAGTTGTAGTCAAAACCAAACCAGCTATAGGATTGTTGTACCATATCCAGCCCCGAAAGGTCTGTAGCTAAGTGAATGGCCTTTAGCCCAAAGGTCTCTCCACTATTGGATTGAGAGCGTATATTGTTGTTATAGATACCATTGAGTTCTACTTGCAGGAGGTTGGCCTTGGTCTCTACATTTTCCATGAGCTCTTTTTTGCGCTCATCGGTAAGGAAACCATCTACTTTAGGGTCAAATTCGCTTTTAGAACAGGCACTGATAAGCAGCCCTAAAAGGAATAATGGGAGGTATATATTATTTTTCTTCATGATGCATTGGATTAAAAGTTAAGGGTAAGTCCCATAGAAACAGTACGTATAGGACTATATACAGCGGAGCTATTCACCCCTGCGAGGCTCGAACGAGGGTCTAACCCCTTGCGTTTGCTCCAGAGATATACGTTCTCAGCGGTGATATAGTAGCGGAGCTTGTTTAGGTGTAGCTTTTGGCAAACCTCTTCAGGCAGACTATACCCTACACTGATGTTTCTTAGCGACAGATAGGAAGCATCTATCAGGAAACGGTCGGAGGAGCTCAGTAGCTTTTGGTTGGCAAACTCCAATCGGGGTACATCGGTATCTGGGTTTTCAGGGCTCCAGCGTGCGCGCATATCGGTATGCCACCCCCTACCCAACTGTCCTGAGTGCATAAGCCCTGCATACTGATAGTCGTAGAACTTGCCACCAAGCTGGTAGGCAAACTGTAGAGAGAGGTCAAAGTTGTATAGCCTAAAATTACTGCCGAAGCCTCCTTGTAGATCAGGAATGGAAGAACCGACGAAGGTGCGACTGTTTTCCATTTCGTAGGCTGCACTACCTTTTACCTCATAGGCACCTGTGGCTGGGTTCTTGATATAGAATTGGGCATCTCCATTGTCAGGATTGACTCCCGCCCAGCGTACCATATAGAAGTCATAGATGCTGCCGCCTTCTTTTAGGATTTGCGAACCTCCTCTGGAGACGCCTTTTTCTCTGAGTTCCTCAGGCAGTTTGGTGATGGTGTTTTTGTAATATAACCCATTGAAAGACAGAGACCAAGAGAAGTGCTCGCGCTTTATTGGGTTTAGGTTGATAACAAAGTCAATCCCTTTGTTTTCCATGTCGGCTACATTTCTCGGTTCGGAGCTAAAGCCGGTGGAGGAGGGTAGGGGCATATTGAAGAGCAAGTTCTTGGTTTTCTTGACAAAGTAATCTGCCTCTACAGTAAGGAGGTGATCCCATAGGGTGGCCTCAATTCCAGTGTTGAAGTTGCCACTCTCTTCCCAAGTGATGCTGCGATTGCCTTTGTAGCGTGCTTGTAGTCCTGCGGTAGTACCATCGGAGGTAACCTCATATAGGGTCATATAGGGCACTAAGGAGCGACCTCCATCGGGCAAATAGAGTTCGTCATTCCCTTGGATTCCATAGCTGGCTTTTAGCTTTAGGCTATTGACAAAAGTGGCTTTTTTCATAAAGTCTTCCTGACTGATTAGCCAAGAGCCTCCCACTGACCAGAAAGTACCCCAGCGATGTTCGGGCGCAAATACCGAAGAAGCATCACGACGTAGGCTGCTGGAGAAGAAGTATTTTTGTTTGTAGTTAGCATTTATCTGTCCAAAGTATCCTTCTATGAAATAGTGGCTCGTATAGGAGTCCAAAGCGGCCAAAACCGAGGCGTTGGAGAACTCACTGTTGCGAGGATCTACAAAATTGCGCTTGGCACCTGTCATAGCGCCTGAACGTGCCTTGTGGGACTCATGCCCCAAAAGGGCTTCAAGGTGGTAGTCCTTCCAAGTGTTTTGGTAGCGGAGTAGCTGGTTGAAGGTCATCACCACCACATCGGAGCGGGATTTAGTGGCATTTCCTCCATATACTTTTCCTTCGCCAGCCAAGGGGGTGGTGAAGTTATTGGATTGGTAGAAGTTGCCATATACATTCCCTGTGGTGGAGAATTGTACGTTCTTCAAGAGGGTAGCGTCAAGGGATACGGATTGGTTAAGGTAATAATCCCTCGTTAGGTCTATGTTTTCTCTCTGAGTGCCAAGGGGATTGGCATTGTCATTATATTTACGAGTAGCACCATAGTCATAACTGCTAAGTACCTGACCTGAATCATCATGTTCGTAGATAGGGTAGATAGGAGCTATGTTACGAGTCCAAGAAAAAGGATTGGAATAGCTAATGGAAGTGGCTCCCTGCTTCTCGGTATAAGTAAGCATGGAGTTGGTATGTATCTTTAGCCATGGAGTGATTTCTCCTCTGTAGGAAAAGCGAGAGGAATATCGGTTGAAATAGGAGTTGAGGTTATACCCCTCATCACTTAGGTAGCCCAAAGAGAAATAGAAGTTGTTGATTTCTGAACCTTTGGTCAGGCTAAGGTTGTGTTCCTTGCGTACACCTGGTTTGAAAAGTGCCTTTTCCCATTGGTTAAAGGTAGCTGCATCGGAGTACTTTATACGCGCATTGGGGTTGAGCTTTCCATTGGCTAAAACAACCTCTTGGTCAGGTACATTGTATATGTTGTACCCTCTTCCCACATTGGGGATTAGCTGCTGGCTTGCCCAAGAGCGTGCCACAGCTTCGGGTTGGTTTTGTCCAAATCGGCTTTGGTTATAGAGAGAATGCCATAGGGTTTCGTAGTATTCAGAGGGGGAGCTCATAAGGTCGTACTCAGGTACCCCGCGATAGTTGAACCCTATACGGCTGTCGTACTGAACGGAGAGCTGGCCTCGTGCGCCACTCTTGGTAGTGATGATAATCACCCCATTGGCACCTCGTGCCCCATAGAGTGCTGCTGCCGATGCGTCCTTGAGGATATTGATACTCTCTACATCACTGTTGTTGATAGCATTGAGACTTCCTTCGTAAGGCACGCCGTCCAAGATGACTAAGGGGTTGCTGGAGGCATTGATAGAGCCAATACCTCGTATGCGCACAGAGGCACCCGAACCTGGTTGCCCTGAACCAGAGGAGATCTGCACCCCCGCAACGGAACCTTCCAAGGCTTTTACCACATTGTTGGTCTGTGCTCCTTTGATGGTTTCCTCTTTGACCGTCGTCATAGAACCTGTAAATGATTTCTTGTCGGTAGCTCCATAGGCAACAGCGACTACTTCGGTACCTGTGAGTGCCACCACTTCAGCCTCCAAGGTGATGTCAATAACACCACTCTTTTCTACCGTTTTCTCTTGGGAGAGATATCCCACGCTTGAGAAAACAAGAACATCATGAGGCGCTACTTTGATTTGATAACGACCATTGCCATCGGTAGCGACCCCTTTTTGGGTGCCTTTGACAATAATAGAGACACCGAGCATTTCCATTCCATCAGTGTCTTTCACCACTCCTTTTACAGTGAGTTGTTGGGCTACAAGCCATAAGGGGCAAAGGGTAAAGAGGAAATACAATAACCTCCAATGTTTGTTTTGCTTCATATCAGAATGTTTTTTAATAGAAAGCTGCAAATATACATCATTTTTTGAAAATAAAACAAATAAATTAAATATTTTTTCAATAAATAGTAATGTATTACATAGAAAAATAAAAAATTATCAATATGGATAGAAGCTTTATTTTCATTAAGTTGCTTAAAAACAGACGTTTGGAAGGTATTTATTAAGAAACTAAAAATAGGAAGATTGAGTATAATTCAAAAAATATTGATTTTATTAAACAAAATGCAATATTTTATTTGTTTTTTGTATGCTTAATTTATAGTGTAGTAGTGCTTACTTATATTGTGCTTACAATAGTGTCTCATTAAATTTTATAGTTCTTGTATTGTAGTTATGTGCTGGCGCGAGCTTGCAGCTTGTGCCTTACACAGACAGAGCTTGTAGCTCTTTTGTCTAAAGATAGAGGTTCTTTGTAATAGAAAAGAAAAATTAAATCTGTTCTATTTAGAAAATATTGTAACTAACTATATATCAAACGTTTAAAATGATATTTTATTTTTTTAATGGGACACTAATATGGTGCTTATGTTAATCATTTTAAAATTGGCTCAAGTCTTCATCAACAACCAAGATAAAATCAGCCTGCCCATAATTCTCCTTGGCAAGCCTCTTGAGTTCCGCTTGCGAAGTAGTGGCGATGGTCAAGATCCGTAGGTTGGGGCGTTCTCGCCTGAGATACCACCCAATGCCTTGGTAGTAATCAGAATGGTAGCTCCCATTGAAATGGACAAAAAGGCTGTTGGGCTTTAAGTGTGCTAATATGGATTCGGCCATGGTAGCGTCCTTAATAGCCTGTGCCATAGGGAGGTTCTCTGTGTTGTGTCCCGACATCTTTTTCATCTTTTCGTATTGGGAGAGGCTGCCGTCATAGGCGAAAGGTAGGCGTACGATCCATTGCTTCTCAGTGGAAGTAAGTGTATCAAGGGCTTGGATTCCCTTCTTATATACAAGGTTGGCATATTGGCGAGGAATATTGGTCGCTACAAAAGGTAGTTGGTGCTTCTTGGCAAAATCCACCAAGGGCTTATAATCCGTCTTGTAGTTCTTCCATAAGCGGGCTAAGGTGTCTAATCCCTTTTGGTCAATAGCCCCTTGCAAGTAGCGATCAAGGGCTTCTTGGTTATCCCGCTCCAGCATTTCCGCCCCTAAGACAAGCGGACGCTTGGGTTGTAGGTCTTTGAGAAGTTCAAGTTCTAACCAATGGGCAATAGGATTGTTGTGGTACTCACCAAAGAGTACTATATCGGCTTTTTCGCTCTTTCTAAGGAGTTTCTTGTAGGAAGTGCGCCTACCGTTTTTATCAAAGAAAACATAGGCTTTCTTATCCTGAGCCCAACTACCCACAGTTAGCAACAGCCCCAAGTAAAATAAAACCATTCTCATAGCCCTTCACTTTTTACTTTTCACTTTTTACTTTTCACTTTTTACTTTTCACTTTTCACTTTTCACTTAATCTGTCCCCACTGTTGTGCATGAGTAGGCGCCAATTTTAGCAGTACTTTCTGTACCTCTTGTCGCTTCTCTAAGGGCTTGCCTTCTGATAGGATCTGGACGAGTTCATCTGCCTTGGCATCAAAGAAGAGCTGAGCGAGGAAGCGGTTGATACGGCTATTGTCCATCTTATCAAGTTCTATAAGCGCCTCGGCAATACCATTTTTAGCTTTCTGGGTGTCTTGGCTCATCAGGTCTAAGCCCTTGCGGTGATAAGCATAGAGCACCTTGTGTAGGGCAGCGAAGTCATCGGAAAGCAGGTCGGTAATCATCTGCCAGCGGTTGTTAGAGCCATTCTGTAGCCAAGCATTGTCTCCACTTCCTTGGGCATTGAGCACCACAGCTAGGGCTTTCTCAAAATAGGGTTTGCCCCCATCTGGAGCAAAAGTATCGGCATCTATCCCTATGATAATCAGCGCATAGTAGGCGATAAAGGAAGATAGGTTAGAGGTAAAGTTGCTGGGGTTGAAGTAGATAGGTTCGTTCTCCAAGTAGGAAAAAGTAACCCCTTTCTCTTGGTAGTTCATCAGGGGTGTTTGGTAGCCACTCCCATACACAGGGCGGAAGGCCTGTATCTGTACATCGGTAGTGAGCATATTGTTATCATAGGAAGAGACGGTAAAGACGAAAGAACAGTCTATACGTTCGTTCTCCCTTGTCTTGAGGTCTGTCCAAGCCTTGCGGTTGATGAACTCCTGTAGAGAGCGCTGTAGGGTGGCAAATACCCGTTGGTTGGTCTGATTGACCCGTTGGGTGTTGATCGTAACCTTGCAAGAGAGTTCTTGGGCGAAAATCCCCCAACTCAGCAGCGAAAGAATGATAAGAAGTTGTTTTTTCATAATGTTATCGTTGTTGTAGGGCAAAGTCCGTGAGAGCGGAGTATGTGAGGCAATTTGCCCTTTGATTTATAACAATTCGTCGTGAATAAGGGTAAGGATATCGGCTGCAATTTCTGTTTTAGGTTTCAGCGGTATAGGCACTACCTTATCCTCACGGGTGATAAAAGTAACTTGGTTGGTATCCACCGAGAAGCCGGCTCCCTTGTCATTGAGCGAGTTGAGCACTATGGCATCTAAGTGCTTACGGGTGAGTTTCCCTTTGGCATTTTCCAATTCGTTTTCTGTTTCTAAGGCAAAACCAATAAGCAGCTGTTTGTCCTTTTGAGCACCCAAGGACGCTAAAATATCTTGAGTCTTGGTCAGCTCTAGAGTCAGCTGATCGGCTTTCTTTTTAATCTTTTGAGAGGCTTGCACCATAGGCTTGTAATCGGCAACGGCAGCGGCCAATATCGCTATATCGGTATGGACAAAGGCCTCTTGAGCGGCCTCATACATCTGTTGAGCACTTACCACAGGGCATACCTTTACGCTACTTTCTATAGCGTGAGGGGCAGTAGGGCCAAGGATAAGGGTAACCTCTCCGCCCATCTGGGCAGCCATATTAGATAGCGCAACCCCCATCTTGCCAGAAGAGAAATTGCCTACAAACCGTACGGGGTCTATCATCTCGTAAGTAGGGCCTGCGGTGATCAGCAGTTTCTTGCCCTTAAGCAGCGCTTTCTTAGGGAAGAAAAACTGGGCTAATTGGGCTACAATCCTCTCAGGTTCCCCCATACGTCCCTCTCCTATAAGGCCACTGGCCAGCTCGCCAAATTCGCTGGGAATAAGCAGGTTGCCGAAAGACTGCAACAAGGCGATATTGCTCTTAGTTGTCGGGTGGGCATACATATCCAAGTCCATAGCAGGAGCAAAGAACACAGGACATTTGGCCGAAAGATAGGTAGCCAATAACAGGTTATCGCATATCCCATGGGACATCTTGGCCAAGGTGTTGGCCGTTGCTGGAGCTATGACAAAGGCATCAGCCCACTGGGCAAGTGCCACATGGCTGTTCCATTCGTGTTCCTGAGATTGGAATGCGGTATATACCTTCTCCTTGGAGAGTACCGAAAGGGTGAGCGGGGTTACGAAAGCCTCGGCATCTTCAGTCATAATAACCTTAACGCTTGCTTGTTCTTTGACAAGCAAGCGTACAAGGTGTGGTATCTTATAAGCGGCTATTCCAGCCGTTACTCCGATTAGTATATGTTTCCCCTTAAGCGAAGGAATACTCATGGTTTTGTTTTTCATCAATATAACGATACTCTATATCCCCATCCAGCCATTCCTTTACAGCAATAGCCTGTGGTTTAGGAAGTTTTTCGTAGAACTTAGAAACTTCTATTTGCTCTTTGTTCTCAAAAACTTCTTCCAAACTATCATTATTGATAGCAAACTCTTCTAATTTTTCTTCCAATTCGCGCTTGATTTCTGCATTGATCTGCGAAGCTCGTTTGGCTATGATAGAAATCGCTTCATAGATGTTACCTGTTGGGGCATCTATCTTGTTCTTGTCATAGGTAATGGTAGTTTGCGGCGCATCTATGCGTTTCAAATTTATCATAATTCACTTATTTTCTTTAGGATATCTTGGTACATCTTATCTGCCTTTCCCTTGAAAGAGGTTTCTGGGTAGGCGCGAACAAAGGATTCGTAATAGCCCTTAGCCTCCTCAAAGCGTTGTTTTTCCTTGCTTTTGATACTGTTTTTTGCCAGCTCATAAGCCGAGTGTAGGCGGTAGTACATCGCCTCTTCGCGGAAGGTAGAGCCAGGGTTGTCTATCAAAAAGTTCTCAAAGGACTTGATAGCAGCCTGATAGTCACGAATCTTGTCATAGCCCTTGGCTATTTCAAAACTCTTTTGCTGGAGCTTGTTCAGTAGCTCTAAGACCATATTGTTAGCATCTCTTAGGTGTGCTCCATTGGGGTAGCGGTCTATATACTCTTGTAGTTCGTCCAAGGCCTTAGCTGTCTCGCTTTGGTCTAAGCTGTACTTAGGCGACTCCAGAAAGTGGCATTCCCCCTTGAGAAAGAGCGCCTCTTCAGCCTTCTCACTACGAGGGTAATTGCGCAAAAATCGCTCATACTGATAGGCGGCCAACATGTATTTCTTTCGCTTATAGAAGCTATCAGCATACATATACAAGGCCTCTTCCCCTTGTGGGCGGCCTACATAATAGGCTACTACCTTCTCCCATAGGCGCAACCCACGAGTGTAGTCTCCCTTCTCATAGAGGGCTTTGGCTACTTGGTATTTGTATTCGTAATTGTCTGATTTCATGGCTTTTTGGTACTCCCCGCAGGAGCAAAAAAACCATGAGATAGCACAGACAACAGCCAGTACTTTTCCTTTTAGATTCATTGGGCAAAGATACGCATTTTTTTGATACTTCCAACTAATTATTAATGGTTAATTATCAATGCGAATCAATAGTAAGAATATTGTTTTATAACTATCTAAGAAACAATTTATTGCGTCTTAATGGATAGGATTATACAATTGTTTTTCTACTATTGATTCGCATCATCAATTATCTTAAATAGTGACTAATCATTAGTCATTGGTCATTAGTCACTATTGAGGAGTATTCTTTAGAATTTCCAAAAGATATTTCCAGAATTTCTGTACAGACTTGATACTTACTCTTTCGTTAGGAGAGTGCGCACCAAGTATGGTAGGACCGAAGCTAATCATATCAATATGAGGGAAGTGTTCGCCCAAAAGGCCACATTCCAATCCTGCATGGATAGCCGCTACATTCGGTTCTTCTTGGAACAAACGTACATAGATTTTCTTCAAGACTTGTAGAATAGGAGAGTGTGGGTTAGGCTCCCAACCTGGGTAAGCTCCAGTAAACTCAACCTTGTAGCCCGCCAATTCAAAGGCCGCGGCAAGACTATGTGCCAAGTCCTGCTTGCTGCTCTCCACAGAAGAACGGGTCATACAGAGTACAGCTATTTTGCCTGCTTCTACCTTGATATTAGCGATGTTGTTGCTGGCCTCTACCAAGCCTTCCACATTGCGGCTCATAGCATACACCCCACAAGGAGCTGCGGCTACTGCTCTAAGGAAAGCCACTTGTGCGCTGGCTTCCATCACTTTTTCAGGAGTTTTGGTTTCCTTGAAGGAGATAGAGAGCTGTGTCTCTACAGGTTGTAGTTCTTTGAAGATATGCTCGGCGTTTTCTTTGAATTCTTTTTCAAAAGCCGCTTGGTTTTTCTTAGGCACCACTACGATGGCTTCACTCTCACGAGGAATAGCATTGCGCAAACCGCCACCGTGCAACTGTGCCAAGCGTAGCCCATGTTTCTCATATTGGTGGAAAAGGACACGATTCATAATCTTATTGGCATTGCCGCGACCTAAGTGGATTTCCATACCACTGTGTCCGCCCAAAAGTCCTGTTACCACTATGTGATAAGCCACAACATCGGCAGGGGTAGCTTCCTCTTTGTAGTCAGCATAAGCGGAAACATCTATTCCACCTGCACAACCGATTTCTATCTCAGTGTCTAATTCCGTATCAAGGTTTAGGAGAATTTCTCCTTTGAGGGCATCATTGCTAAGCTTCTGAGCACCTGTCATACCAGTTTCCTCATCGGTGGTAAAGAGCGCCTCAAGAGCAGGGTGTGCAATGGTTTTACTCTCCAAGATAGCCATAATGGCAGCCACACCCATACCATTGTCTGCCCCGAGGGTAGTACCTTTGGCACGTACCCAGTCGCCGTCTATATAAGTTTCTATGCCTTGATTGTCAAAGTCAAAGACCGTGTCATTGTTCTTTTGGCATACCATATCCAAGTGAGATTGGAGTATGATAGGCTTTTTGTGTTCCAATCCAGCCGTAGCAGGTTTTCGGATAATCACGTTTCCATAGGCATCGGAAGTGGTCTCAAGACCCAATTTCTTACCGAAATCTACCATGAAGGCAGTGATTTTTTGTTCTTTTTTGGAGGGACGAGGCACTGCGTTGATGTCCGCAAAGCGATTCCACACCTCTTTTGGTTCTAATTCTCTAATGGTTGTACTCATTATAAAACAGATTAAAAATTAATACTTAACAAGTCTTTTGAGGCTCGTCTTGAATAAAAAGGCACGCAAAGTTACGAATTTTTATTCAATTGGCATACGATAAAAGGCTATTTTTCACTGAGAATAAAAAAACAAGGCAAAGGGGCATTAGGATAAAAATAAATTCGTATATTTGTCAGTCACCCCTCTTGCCTTTTATCGGGCTTCGAACTAAGCAAAGCAGGATGCCCGCAGCCTTATGATCTAAAGAAACAAATAGGGAAAGCCAAAAACCTTTCAGAGTAGGCGAGTAACAACTAAATATGACTAAAATGTTTGAAAAACTATTAGAAATCATTCATTCAAATGAGTTTAGAGTACAATTAGCAGAACTCAATGATAATTTTTTTAACCTAAAACAAGAGATTCATATCAGAAATCTTTTGTTAGTGCTTTTCAACAGATATCATAGCCAAGAAGGAATCAGAGCGCTAGCAGAATATCCACGTCGTAAAAACCCAGAGACTTTAGAAGATGGACGTATTTCGTATACTCGTGTTGATTTGTCATTAGCAGATAAAGAAGAAAAAGAAAATCCCTTTGAAATAGAATTAAAATACCACTTTCCTAAAGATAAAGGAGGATTTTCAAAGTATGAAGAATCTATTCAAAAACATTTTATAGACAGAAAAAGTGATGGTTTTATACTGATTGTTTGTGATAGTGATACAAATGGAAGAGAAAATCTTGAAAATACTTGGCTCAATGACAAAACAATATTTTCGGACTTGTCATCAGACGATCTCAAATGGAAGAATAATCTCAAAGAAAAATTTGAGAATACAGCTGATTCTCAAGCCTATTTTTCTGAAATCACCGTAGAAAAACCTTTCAAAACCACTTACCACTTTTTTATCTTAGAAAGAAAAAAAGTAATCTTTCCTCTACGCTAAAAATTCCCCTAACTCCTCTACTAAGTTACGGGAATTTTTATTACCTTTGCCTTCAACTTTTGAAAATATAGCGAGAAATAACAATCATTAACCATTCATTTTAATTATGAGAATATGTATCCTTAGTTTCTTTTTCTTCTTTTCCTGTACGTCTTTAGTACAAGATAGCGTGGTTACAGGTGAGTTCAAGGAGGATTATCGCATAATTAACCTCTATGGCAATATCCGAAGGGCACTCTTTGTATTAGAGAAAGGTAATGTATATTTTCTTGAGAATAACGCCTATTTCCTTAAGCTCACCCCCTTGGATGCTAAGAGGTTGGGGACTTCTCATATCTTGTTGATTCCTCTCTTTGGGGACAAAATCACCTACAAGTACGATATCCCTATTTCTTTTGAGATACTCCCGATTCCTAATGCGCCTTATGTCTATTATACTAAGAAAGCCTTCTATACCGATAAGCAAGGCAGGAAAATAACCCTCTCTTATCCTGAAGAACTGCCCTTATCCCCTATGGAGAAAATCAAAAAAGGAATCCCTATCTACTATCAAGAGATTAACAATAGAGATGACTTTCGGGATATCCCCCAATGGATAGAAGCTTTGTCTAGCAAACAAAAAGTAACTACCATAGGAAAAATAGTTTGGGACGGAGTGGATAAGGATGGGAAAATGGTTGGAGGTTCCGAGGAATATAAGGAACAAGAGCTAATGAGTCAGTTAGCCCAAGAAAAGTTAAGCTCACTAAGCCATTTTCTAAAAACTATTGTTCCCTTACCCAAGAAGCCTACCCAAGAAGATTGGCGGAAATGGTGGCAACAGTTCCAAAACTACTCCTTTCCCTCGGTCAAAAACCTACCTGCTCATATAGAATCTTTTCAGGAATCTATTGACGGCTATAGGCTCTATGCTTTGGACAAAGAGACTCAGAAAGTATATAGCCTTCACGAAAGACCTCAGTATTATTCAGGACAAGAACTCTTGGTGTTTGATGTTCAAAATGACAAAGTAGAACGAGGACGTATCTATTCGAAAGAGCAGCCTGATGCTACTGATTTTGAGACTTTTTATGCTCAAAATGATACACTATATACACTCAATAGTCATTTTGTTTGGGCAAAATATGTTCCTAAAAGGGTAAATGATTCTCTCTTCTATCAGCAGATAGCCTCTGCTGATGTCGCCCCTGAGCCTAACAAATCCTATCGTGAGGTTTATTATCAAGATATTGAATATGAAATAGTACAGTGCTACACCACTGCTGAATGTATGTATTCCCTTGTGCAAAAAATAGATACAAAGGAGTTTCAAGTGATGACGCTCGATACTAAAACAGGTAAGATAGAGGGGAAAATACTCCTCAATCCTTTACTGGACAATCCTAAGCAGTTAGAGCACCACAGACAACATATTGCCACAGGAGCGACAGATGACTTTGTATTTCAGTTGGAAACAGAAAAGGGGGTCTATTTCCTAAAGTGCAATGCTACCAAGCTACTTGAAAAGACCCTTTTAGGAAAGGAATTTAAGCGGGGAACTACTTATCTAAGCTGGGGGAAAAAGCAGTATTATGGAGATACGGATGCCAATTATACTTTTGACTTCTACTCTATTGCCTCTCCTTCGCAAAAGCATAGTGTATCTTCACCGGATGAGATCTATGAAACCCGAATTATGGAGCAGGACGAGGATGCTATTGTGGCTTTTTATGAGTATTATGATGGCTTTTTCAGCGGGCTAAAGATGCAACGCCTTGACAAAGATACACACGCCCTGAAGGGGAAAAGCTCTTTGTTATACCAATATTTTCCTGTGGAGGCGATATCAAGCGAAAATAGCCTATCCACACTAAAAGCCTTTAAAATCAATGGACAATGGCATGTCTTTTTTACTAAAAAAAACAAATATTTTTGGGTGAAGGTCAAATAATGTAAGTCGTTTCTAAATTTCATGAGTATAAAGAATTTTTTAGGGTCAATAATTAAAAAACAAATAGCTATAGACGTCAGCAACTCAGGGCTGCTCATCAATAACGAACTCCTGTTAGAGTTTTCTGTGTCTCGCCTTACAGAAGCCTTGGGCAAACCTCGGATTACTGCCATAACAGATGAGGATTCTCCTTATAGCGCTATGTACCTATGGGACAGTTTGGGGCTTTATGCTTTTGAGAAAAAGGGCGGAACCTTAGCCACGCTTGCCTGTAGGGTACTGGAGGATAAGGATTGGCAGCGTAGGGTAACCTTTGATTACTTTGCCTTGCGCCCTAAGAGACTCTTTACGGGGGACTTTACCATAGCAGGAAAATCTCCTTTGTCCTATATCTCCAAAGAGCAAAGTATGGATTCGTTCGGGCTTGATATAGCGTTAGATAATTGGAATATCAGCTGTCTCTATACCGAAAAGCTAAGTAATGACCTTGAAGACCTTTCTAAGAAAGCAATAGCGGGGCGTGTAGCACAAGAGGTGATGCCTTTTCGTGATTACGAGGTGAGTTATATCCCTAATGAAGTTGATTCAAGTAAGGAGAAAGATCTCAACAAGTGGAATTTCTCTTTGACAGAAGAAAAAAGTGTGCAGTTTAAGAGCTTTAATTTTAAATTGGCAGTTGTACAGGAACTGATGTATGTCCAAGAGATACTAAAACCCAAGTTTGATGTATATGATTTCTGTGAAAACTATACCAAGCGAGACATAGACCCAGAGGAGTATTACTTTGAAGTCATTCCTGAGGTAAAGAAATGGTTTATGGACTTGCCCATTCCCACTTCCTTGGCGGCTTTGGTTACTGAACTCTATTTTGATGGAGGCAATGAAATATATGCACAGTTGATACCTTTTTGGGACGGAGAGGACGATGTGTTTGACATCAAATCACTTACCGAGGAGGATATCTCTCAGGTGCCTAATCTAAAAACCATTGACGGCACGGCTATTCTTATGTCCGAGCAGGTAAAAAACTTCTGTAAAGAAAAAGGCATATCATTCATCGATGAGTCAATGAGCTAATTAGTTCGTTATTCGCTATTCACTATTCGTTATTCACTGTTCACTTTTCACTATCCTTATGAGGACACTTGTTATAGGTGATATACATGGTGCTTACGCAGCACTGCTTGAGGTCTTGGAGCGGGCAAAAGTTACTCCTGACGACCTCCTGATTTTCTTAGGGGACTATGCCGATAGGGGCAAGCATACCCCTGAGGTCTTGGACGAGCTTATTGCCCTACAACAGACACACCAAGTGATTTATCTCAGGGGTAATCACGATGCTTTGTGCTGTGATTTTCTCTTAGGCAAACCCATGTCTGATCTTTGGCGCTCCCACGGAGGCAAGGCTACCGAAGAGGCTTATAAGCACTACTCTAAGGAGGAGAAAGAGGTACATATTCGCTTCCTTCAATCTCTTCAGAACTACCTCTTAGACGGACAAAATCGCCTGTTCCTACATGCAGGCTTCACCGATCGTGGGGGAGTGGCACATGAGTTTTTTACAGAAAACTTCTATTGGGACAGAACGCTTTGGGAGTTAGCCCTTGCCACCCCTGAAGATATGCCTCCTACCGATCCCTATTACCCCAAAAGATTATCACTGTATAAGGAAATCTATATAGGACATACGCCTACCCTTAACTATGGTACAGATGAGCCTATGTGCCGTCACCATGTATGGAATCTAGACACAGGTGCAGGCTTCAATAGTCGCCTTACGATCATGGACATAGAGACCAAGGAGTATTGGCAAGCAGCCGTTAATGAATAGTGACTAATGACAAGTGACAAATAATTTATCGTTAGTCATTTGTCATTTGTTATTAATTTTGTATTTTTGCTTTTCCTAAAACTCAAAACTCAAATGGATACTATCATACAAAATCTCAAGCATGTACAACAGCGCATTGATGAGGCTTGTAAGGCAGCAGGCAGAGACCCTAAGGAAGTCAAGTTGCTTTTGGCTACTAAAACGGTAAGTCCTGAACGCATACAGCAAGCGTTAGCGGCTGGCTATACCCTCATTGCAGAGAACAAAGTACAAGAACTCAAGGAAAAATACGAGGCACTCAAAACAACCCCGCATACCAACCACTTTATTGGCCACTTACAAACTAATAAGATCAAGGAAATCCTCCGTTATGAGGTCAGCTGTGTGGAATCCCTTGACCGCTACGACTTGGCCGAGAAGCTGCACCAGAAACTTTCTCAAGCAGGGCGTGAAATGGACGTATTTATCCAAGTGAATACCTCTGGCGAAGAGAGTAAGTTCGGTGTGGCACCCGAAGCAGCTTTAGAACTCACCCGACAGGTAGCTCAGTTGCCTACCCTACATATCAGGGGGCTGATGACTATTGGCCTTTTCAGTGCCGAGCAGGACAAGGTACGCAAGTGTTTCCAGCTGCTTAAGCGTATTCAGCAAGAGATCATCGCTCTAAATCTCCCTGATGTGCAGCCCCATGAACTCTCTATGGGCATGAGTGGCGACTTGGAGATAGCCATAGCCGAGGGTGCTACTATCGTTAGAGTAGGTACAGCTATCTTCGGCCAACGCATCTACCCTGATAGCTACTATTGGAACGAGCAGAAAGCATAGCCATGCACTATATAGATGTAGTCCTTCCCCTACCATTGCGCCCAGCCTTTACCTATGAGGTCAATGAGGAGCAAGCCGCTTTCCTACAAGCTGGAATGCGGGTGGTGGTGCCTTTTGGGAAATCTAAAATCTATACGGCTATTACTATCAAAGTGCATGAGCATACTCCCTCGTATCCTACCAAGCCTATTGAGTTTATCTTGGACGAGGTGCCTGTACTCTCCCCACGGCAACTACAGCTATTTGCTTGGGCAAGTAGTTACTACCTTGGCAGCTTTGGTGAGTTGCTCAAGATAGGTATGCCCTCCTCACTGCTTTTGGAGAGTGAGACCATGGTGGAGCGTACCGAACAGACGGTGGCTACCAATACCCTTTCCGATGATGAGTTCTTGGTCTATGAGGCTTTGGGACAGGCCTCCTCACTTTCTACTAAGGAAGTGGGTAAAATACTCCAAAAGAAAAATCCTATAGGGGTACTTAAGACACTCATAGAAAAAGGGGTAGTACGACTCAGTGAGAAAATCTTTGAGAAATACCAACCCAAACTTCAGAAATACCTCCGCCTTACTCCTACTTATCAGCAAAAAGAAGCACTCAATGAGCTTTTGGATGGAGATATACTCAAAACCAAAGCCCAGCAAAAGCTCCTTTGGGCTTTTGTGGCCTTATATGTCCAAAAACACCCCCTTATCACAGCCGAGATGCTTTTGGAAAAGGCAGAGGTGGGCACAGCGGTACTCAAAAAGGTTATAGACTACGGGGTGTTGGAAGTCTATACCGAGGTAGTGGATAGGGTATCCTTTGCCTCTGATAGTGATACCTTAGCTCTTAGTCCTGCCCAAGAAAAAGCGCTACAAGAGATAGAGGCATCATTTGCTGAGAAAAACACGGTCTTGCTACATGGAGTAGCTTCGTCGGGGAAAACTCAGATTTATAGCAAACTCATAGAACAAACCCTCGCTCAAGGGAAGCAGGTGCTTTACCTGCTGCCTGAAATAGGCATTAGCGTACAGCTAACAAACCGTTTGGAGCACTTCTTCGGGGATCAGATGAGCGTCTATCACAACAAATATTCTACCCATGAGCGGGTGGAGGTGTGGAATAATGTGTTGGCTCAAAAAGAGAAAGCCCAATTTGTTCTTGGGGTACGCACAGCGGTCTTCTTGCCTTTCCACAACTTAGGTTTGGTGATTGTAGATGAGGAACATGACCTTTCCTACAAGCAAGCCGAAGGACAAGGCGGTTACCAAGTACGCGATGTAGCGCTGATGTTGGCACACTTACATGGGGCGAAAACCCTCTTGGGTTCGGCTACGCCTTCCGCAGAGAGCTATTACAATGCCCAAATAGGAAAGTATGGTATGGTAAGGCTTACCGAGCGCTTTGCCAGTACCCAACCGCCTCAAATAGAGCTGATAGACCTGAAGGAAAAGACCAAGAAAAAAGAGACTCAAGGCCACTTCTCCGATACACTTCTTGAGGCAATGACACAAACCCTCGCCCAAGGCAAGCAGGTCATTCTCTTGCAAAACCGACGTGGGTATGCGCCTTACTTGCAGTGCGAACATTGCGATACTATTCCCCAATGCCCCCATTGTGATGTCTCCCTGACTTATCACCAACTACAAAACCAACTTCGCTGTCACTATTGTGGTTATACCATAGTCAAGCCTGTGAGTTGTCCTGCTTGCCAGAGTTACAACACCTTACAAACCAAAGGCTTAGGTACTGAAAAGGTAGAGGAAGAACTCATGCAATTCTTTCCCAAGGCACGTATAGACCGTATGGATATGGATACGACCAGAGGTAAATATAGTTTTGAGAAAATTATCCATCGCTTAGAAAAAGGGGAGACGGACATATTAGTCGGTACCCAAATGGTCAGCAAGGGCTTAGACTTTCCTCGTGTGGGGTTGGTAGGAATTATGAATGCTGATATTTTCCTTTATCAGCAGGATTTCCGCGCCCTTGAGCGGGGCTACCAGCTGCTAACACATATCGCAGGTCGTGCAGGGCGCAAAGATAGCGTAGGCCAAGTGTTGATACAGACCTACAATCCGTTTCAAGAGATCTTACAACAGGTCAAGGACGGTGCCTACCAGCAGATGATTGCCCGACAGTTACAGGAGCGTCAGGACTTTCACTATCCGCCCTTTTACCGATTGATTAGGATTATCTTCAAGCATAAGGAACAACAACGAATAGATGAGAGTAGCCATTGGTTTGCCGAGTCCCTGCGCTTAGGACTTTCCTCTTATGGAGTGGAGGTTTTAGGGGCTGAATACCCCTCTATCTCCCGTATTCGTAATGAATATATCAAGCATATCTTGCTTAAGATTCCCCCTAAGCTCTCGCTAAGCTGGGTTAAGGAATATATCCTACGGGTAGAGCAGCGTTTTTTCTCTGTGGCTGCCTTCCGAGCGGTGCAAATCTCTTATAATGTGGATATTTGATAAGGGTTAATTGTTAGCTTTGCTGGTTTTAGTAAAATTTAAAAGATGAAATACCTCTATTTATTAAGTTTAGTTACCTTATTTATATGCTTGTAGAATCGTAAAAACAAGTGCTTGTACCTCTTACAATGTCATCAACATAGAACATTGGGGAACTCATGAAATAGACAAAAAGGAATTTGTCTTATATGAGTATGATACACTTAATGTTTTTCTAAAGACAATAGATATAGAGGAGGTAAGAGTGTACAATAAGACAGGAACAGACCCAGACTATTATGGTTCTATGAGCCTCTTTTTAAAGACCCCTTTATGCCCTGATAGAAATTACAAATTAGTTATATCTGACTCTTTGCAATACAATATTCAAGAAATAGATATGATTAGTTTTTATAAAAGGGCAATGTTGTCAAGAGTCCATTTCAAGGGCATTAGATCATATAAGGTGAATCAAACCAAACGCTCTCCCAAAGAACCTCGAACTATTCATTTTGATAAAAATATAGCAGTTCCCTTACATTAGATAAAACTTTTCACTTTTCACTTTTCACTTTTCACTTTTCACTTTTTCATATTCTATCACTTCCATTTGGGAGATATGCCCCTCATGAATCTCAAAACGGAGCATGGTGCGGCTTTTCTGCTGGCCATACTTGCCAATAGCCCCTGGGTTGAGGTGTAGGAGCTGGTACTTCTTGTCATAGATAACCTTTAGGATATGAGAGTGGCCACAGACAAAGAGTTGGGGCTTTACCTCATGGAGTAGTTCGGGGATTCCCTTGGCATAGTGGGAAGGATATCCCCCTATGTGGATCATCAGCACTCGCATACCCTCGCAGTCAAAGGCTTGTTTTTCAGGGAAAAGGGTACGTATCTCAGTGCCGTCAATATTGCCATAGACCCCACGTAAGGGCTTGACAGCTTGGAGTGCTTCTGCTACCAAGAGAGCGCCAAAGTCGCCTGCATGCCATACCTCATCTACCTCTCTGGCATGCTTTAGGATTGCCTCGTCCATATAGCTATGGGTATCGGATAAGAGTAAAATCTTCACGAGTAGTATTTTTAGATTTCTATTTTTTCCATAGTCATAGAGCGAGAGCCCTTGATAAGGAAAAAAGTATCAGAGAAAGGGTGTAGCTTGAGGTAGTGGTTCATCTCGGTTAGTGTCCTAAACTTCATAAAGTTAGTTTGCGTCTGGTAGAAATTATCTCCCAATAGCAGAACCGCATCCCATACAGAAGCCGCAATATCATCTACTAATTGCTGGTGTTCCTTTTGGCTATAAGCACCTAATTCTTTCATATCGCCCAAGATAAGCACCTTGTGTGGTGCCTTGATCTCACCAAAAGCCTCAATGGCTGCGTGCATACTGGTTGGGTTGGCATTGTAGGCATCCATAAGTACTTGGTTGCCACGGTCTTTTTTGATCCACTGAGAGCGGTTATTGCTCGGTACATACCCCTCTATCCCACGAGAGATAGCCTCCTTGGAGAGTTTGAAATAGTGGCCGATACAGATGGCCGCAGCGGCATTCATTGCGTTGTATTTGCCAATTAAGTGGGTAGGGAGTATGGTCTCTCCCCAAGCGAGTTGGACAAAGGGCACGCTCTCCTTAACAGAGAGTTGGAGTGAGGCTTTCTCATTGCCTTCCAAGGAAAAGGAATAGGTCTGACTATATCCTTCGAGCAAATTCGCCTGCAAGTCATTGTCCTGACAGAAGAATATTCGCTTGTCAGCCTTTTTCAGGTAGTTATAGAGTTCGCTTTTGGCCTTGATTACGCCTTCGAAGGAGCCAAAGCCCTCTAAGTGGGCACGACCGAAGTTGGTGATATAGCCAAAGTCAGGGTCAGCTATTTGGCAAAGCGCCGCAATTTCCCCGGGGTGATTGGCGCCCATCTCTACAATGGCGATATCGGTATCGGGAGTAAGACGCAAGAGCGTCAGTGGTACCCCTATGTGGTTGTTGAGGTTGCCTTCTGTCTTGAGCGCACGGAAGGACTGGTTTAGTACGCTGTATATCAGTTCCTTGGTAGTGGTTTTTCCATTGCTTCCCGTAAGGGCAATCACAGGGGTAGCCAATTGCTTTCTATGCTGATGAGCCAAGTCCTGCAAAGCCTTAAGGGAGTCTTCCACCAAGATCACCTCTGGGAGTGAGGCAAATTTCTCGTTATCAACCACCACATATTTAGCTCCTTTCTCTATGGCCAAAGGAGCAAACTCATTGCCGTCAAAGGTTTCTCCCTTGAGGCAGAAGAAAAGCGTATCACGCAAGTCCTTACGGGTATCAGTGGCGACTCCCGCACATTCTTTGAATTTTTCGTATAATATGGACACTTTGATAATGATTAATGACTAATGATTAATGATACCTAATATTCTATCTAAACAACTCTAAATGAGAGACTAATCTATTTTTTAGGGATTTCATCTACCCCTCCCTTTTTGAGAAGGTTTAGCGTATCTTCTACTTTTGTAAGTTTTTTAGGTTGATTGTATAACCTTTTTAAAAACAGTAGAGGGGATCATTACATATTTATCCTCTTGTACCTGCTCTGTGGGATTGTTCTCTGTATTATTCATTGTCAATATCAGCAAACATCTGTTTCACATCGGTATATCTTTTTAGAGCATGTTTGTTCTCTTGCATCTCTACAAAGGCCTTATGTATTTCCTCATTAGGTGTAGCGGTTTCTATGGGTAAATCCTTTTTCTTTTTTTGGATAGTGGCTTTTACTTCCTTTTCCTTAGTATTCTTTGACCTTGAATTGCCTGAAAAAAGGTTCAAAGATGTGAAAATCAGTAGCTTTGTTAAGCTCTATAGAACTGTCTTTATAGATTTTTGGTTTTAAGTTTTATCATAGTTCAGACTGCAAATTTACGACTTTAAAAAGCGAAAGTCAAGAAAAGTTTTGTGTTTTTGATTTACAATAGACTAATCTCTTTTCACTCTTCATTTTTCACTCTTCATTTTTCACTCTTCATTTTTCACTCTTCATTTTTCACTCTTCATTTTTCACTCTTCACTTTTCACTCTTCATTTTTCACTCTTCACTTTTCACTCTTCACTTTTCACTTTTCATTTTTCACTTTTCACTAATCATTCACTTTCTTATAGATAGAAATACGATTAGGTGCCTTACAGAGGTATTCGGGGGAGAATACCGAAACAAAATTGCCATGTACCTCTTGGGTGTGTCGCTTCATCGTCTCTATCTCATAGAGGGTTTCCTTGGTACAGAGCTTGTCTATCTGCTGCCAATGTAGGGCACAGGTATGTACAATGATAGGAATCTGTACTTCCAAACGCAGGTCATAGAAAGTATAGGGCGTGCAAGTGCCTGAGCGGAAGCCCATATGAGTAGGGTAGCACATGGTGTAATCCTCCTTGAACTCTGAGTCGGCTAAGTTGCGGTAAAGCTCTGGCAAAGGCAGTAGGTTGTTATTGGCACGAAAGCGCCTAACAGGTCGGTTGATGATATTGATCATGCGCTCTCGCTCTTTCATCATGGTCTCCTGTTGGGAGATAGCATCGTAGGAGCCTAAGATGGAGACAATGGCGTAATCCGCTACATGCTTTATTAGGTATTTGTATTTCACATTGTTATACGAAAGCCCTTGGTCGTAATAGTTGTAATCCCCTACAAGGAAAAAGAATGTAGGGTAGAGCTTATGTGTCTGGAAATAGTCAATCAGTGTTTGGTAGAAATCATAAGGGTCTTTCTCTATCCCTACCGTTACGCGACAGAGCTGTGAGAGTTGTGGCCACTGCAAGGTAAAGAGGTAGGTAAGCCCCCTGAGCAGTGTCCGCATAAAGCCCTTATGCTTGTATTTGAAAGCCTTCGGGACTTCTATCACGGAAACAGTGGCACCCTCGCGCGGGGCAAACTCCAGTGTGGGGTATTTCTCCTGCAAGGCCTTCTTAAGGCGTGATACCCAAATATCTACAATGGGAAGCTCTAAGAAATGATGTTGGAACCCTACACTATCAGTAGCCCTAAAGGGAGTGGAGGGATAGGCCTCTCGGTGGAGGTATTCCTCATAACGACTTAGCAGATAGAAAGCCGCCGAGAGGATATCAAAGGGCAGGTGTCCCTTCTTGGTAGCAAAGAAATAGGGCACCCCCTCCCACTGTTCCACAAAGAGTTCAATAGGTTGTACCCCCTTTTCGTAAAGCAGGCCGAAATTCTTGATAAACAGCTCATTACCGATAGGGGATTTAGCATAGGAGAGCTTGCTCTCGTCGGAGCGGACGAAAGTTTCCAAATCGGTAGTAATGTCAATGGTAAGCCCCAGCATCTTGACAAAGATATGCTCACAGATATACATAAAGCGAGGGCTTTTCTTTTCCGTGTAAATCAGTAACATAACGGCTGCTTTTTCAGGGACAAATGTACGAAAAATAATGACAGGATAGTGATTAATGAATAGTGAAAAATTTTCTCTTTGGTAACTGATTATTAATTCGTATTTTTGCCTCAAAATAGAATGATTATGGAAACAGATACTATTTTACTAAAAGAAAAATTAGACTTTCACCAATATCAATTGGCTATTAAAGCCTTGTCGGATATAGGTATAGAGGTAGAACCACTATATGATCCCTATGTAGTTCAAGAGGAAGATAGAATAAGCATAGCAAAGTCCAGAGAAGATTTCAAAAATGGGAGATACAAGGATAATGAACAGGTTTTAAAAGAAGTAAAGCAAAAATATGAGAGTATTTTGGGCTGATACGGCCACCTATGAATTAGAACAAACCTTAAGTTATTGGACTATTCACAATATGTTGACAACATATTCTGATAAAATACATGCAGAGGTTGTCAAGGCTATTAATGATATTAAGAACAATCCTGATTTTTCAGGGAGATATATAACAGAATTGAGAGCCTATCAAAAGATAATTTTAAAAGGCAAGTTTTCCTTATACTATGAGATAGAGGAGGTGGAGGGAGAAAAGATTATACATATAATTAGGTTCAGGAGTAATAGGCAGCAACCTCTATATTAATCAAATGAGACATAACGAAATCTCTCATAAGTCTGTAAGTACCGCCGCTGGGTAGGTGAAGCGTGGTACCTCAAAGAAAATCTATGTAATCCGTAAAATCTGTGGGAGTAGAAAACAAAAAAATATTCAAAAAAACATTAGGAGGTTTCAGAAAAAAGTTGTACTTTTGCCACCGAAAATAATGGGGGATTGGCGCAGCTGGCTAGCGCGTTTGCATGGCATGCAAAAGGTCACGGGTTCGAATCCCGTATTCTCCACTTCAGGCTTGATGACCAATAACTAATACCAAAGAGGATTAGTTATTGGTCATTAATCATTATTCACTGTTCATTATTCATTAATCATTATTCACTATGTTAGGTTCTATTATAGGTGATATTGTAGGCTCCCGCTATGAGTTTGCCAACATTCACACTACTGATTTTGAGTTATTTACTCCTTATAACGATTTTACCGATGATACGATATGTACCATCGCCATAGCCGATGCTCTTCTTCTAAAAGAATCTTTTAAGGATCGTCTGCTCTATTGGTGTAGGAAATACCCCACCCCTATGGGAGCCTATGGGGCACGCTTTGCCCAATGGGTGCATAGCGCAGACCCACAGCCGTATAACAGCTTTGGCAACGGTTCGGCCATGCGGGTAGCTCCTTGTGGTTGGCTTGGTAGCTTGGACGAGCTGCTTGAGGCCGCTCAGAAGAGTGCCGCATGTACCCATAACCACCCTGAAGGGATCAAGGGCGCCCAGTGTGTTGCCCATGCCATTGCCTTGGCACTCAGCGGTAGTGGAAAGGACGAAATCAAGCAAATTGCTGCCGAAACCTATGGCTATGACCTCTCTGCTAATTGTGCTGCCCTACGGGAGAGCTATCACTTCAACGAAACCTGCCAAGGCACGGTTCCTCAAGCCTTTATCTGCTTTTTAGAAAGTCACGACTTTGAGAGTGCTCTCCGTTTGGCCGTCTCCATAGGAGGCGATAGTGATACCCTTGCCGCTATTACAGGTGGTATAGCCGAGGCTTATTATGGTATTCCTAAAGAAATTGAGCAGAAAGTGCTCAGTTACCTAACGGAAGAGTTTAGGGAAGTGGTGAGGGAGTTTAGAGAGAAAGTAAAAAACAACAAAAAGAAGCTACCTTCTTAGGTAACTTCTTTTTGTTATGTAACAAGACTTATAATTGAGGGTTATGGGATTGCTTGGATTTTGTCAGCAAAAACACCCCATTTTCTATCGTTTTTATAAGTATCTACACTTGCAGCAGGCACATAAATATGGGTAAGGGCAGTATTGTTAAGAGCACCATTATTTAAAGTAGGTGGGGTTGCTGCTTTAATGATGAGGGTTGTTAGTTTATTTGAATTTTCAAAAGCCCAAACATCAATAGTAGCTACTTCTTCTGATAAAGTAACTTTTTTTAGGGCTTTAAGATTTCTAAATAAGCTACTTGTGAGTATTCTTGGAGCAAAGGATACCTCTTCTAAATTATCACAATTATCAAAAATCCAAGGGCCTAAATCAACGACTCCTTTAGCAATAGAAACGGAAATGAGACTCTTGCAATTAGAAAAAACGGATCCTCCTAAGGTAGTGACGGTCTTAGGAATACTAACAGAGGTAAGACCACTATTACTAAACGCATTACTTCTGATAGTAGTTAAAGTACTAGGAAAGGTAATTTCTTTTAGGGCTTTACAATCTTCAAAAGCCCAAACATCTATAGTTGTTACTCCTTCTAGTAAATTTACTTTCTTAAGGCCTTTTAGACCTCTAAACAAACTACCTATAAGTATTTTTGGAGCAAAAGTTACCTCTTCTAAGTTGTCACAATTATTAAAGATCCAAGGCCCCATATCTGTTATTGTTTTTGGGATAGAGACAGATGTAAGACTTTTACAGTTGGAGAAAATGGATCCTCCTAAGGTTGTAATCCCCTCAGGAAGTGTGATGCTACTTAACCCACTGCCACTAAAAGCATTGGAATTGATAGTGGTTACTGTACTAGAAAAGTTTACTTCTTTTAGGGCTTTACAATTCTCAAAAGCCCAAACATCTATAGTTGTTACTCCTTCTAATAAATTCACTTTCTTAAGGCCTTTTAGACCTCTAAACAGACTACTTGTAAGTATTTTTGGACCAAAAGTTACCTCTTCTAAATTGTCACAGTTATTAAAGACCCAATTTCCTAAATCAGTTACTGTTTTAGGAATAGAAACAGAAGTAAGACTATTACAGTTAGAAAAAGCATTTGCGCCTATATAGGTAACCGTCTCAGGGATGACAACAGAGGTAAGGCCTGTTTTTGAAAAGGCACCCCCCATGATAGTAGTTAAAGTTTCAGGAAAGACAATCGTTTTTAAACTATTGCGATTTTCAAAAGCCCAAGTACCAATAGTTGTTACTTGGTCTAATAATGGGGTAGCTTTCATGTCCAAGGTAGTACGGGTAGTATTATTCCAGCGGACAAGTGTTTTTCCGTCTTCACTAAGAGTAAAGTCGGCGAAGGTGATAGGTGGCTCCTGATTGGGTTGTGGAACTTGTGGGCGCTGAGGGCTTTGTGGGCGCTGAGGATTTAAAGGGTTCTCCTCTTGAGGGGTAGCGTTTTCTTCACTTTTGCTACAGTTGGTGATAGTCAAGCTTGTAAGGACTATCAGCGATAAGATTAGTTTTTTCATCTTGGTGAGGGTTATTATATTTCTTTATTGTTAGTATAACATGTCTATACTTAGATTGATACTTACCCAAAGAGAGCAATTTTTACCCGCCCAATCCTTAATGAGTTCAAAATCCCTTGGTGGAGGTAGATTTCTCTTGATAAAAGTACCTCTAAAGGATTGTGCTCTAACACTAATAATTGTATTAGGAATAGTAATTGAGGTTAAGTTACTATAATGGCGGTAGAAAGAGGAATCTATGAACTTATTTTTCTGGGTTAGTATTCCCCTCTCTTGCTTAGGCGTCTGAATCAAATAATTGTAATCCAGTATATTGAACTTGTCGTCTAAGGAATGGAAGATGATTCCAAACCTTTTGTTTATTCCATTCGGAATACTATCAGATAAGTATCCTCTCTCTAAAGGAAAGTTGGTGATATGAGTTGAGGCAAACAAAGTATAAGAATTGGTAATCAGAATGCTTAGTAAGACTAAACAAAAGAAACTTTTCATGACTTTAGGTGGTTTTTATTTCTCTTATGTATGAAAGTAAAGTCGTTTCTTTAAGATAAACAAACGACTTTACTAATTCTTTTACCAATTATCTTGTTCAAGAATACTTTTGATATCTCGCTTGAAAAAATCTTCAATATCACTTTTAGCTCTGGTTTCTACTAAAGTGCCATTTCTTCTATAGATAAAATAAGAGGGATCTGACATACCTGAGGAACGAACTACCAAGTTTTTTCCATTACTGGGGCATTTGAAATCAGCAGCAACGATCTCATACTTAGCACGATTATCCTTGAAGGAAAGCTGTATAGTGATATAGGCATCTATATAGTTCTTTGCTAAAAGTTCTTCTATATAGGTGATTTTAGGAACATATACTTGCCATTTTAGGCGTTCGTATTTTTCATCTTCTAAGACCTTTCCATTAATCTTTCCAATATGTTTTACAGCACTGTTGTACAATTCTTTAGCACTTTTTCCATCAGATTTTATGATAACAAAATCCTTGTTTGTACCTCTTTCTAAAATCCCGTCTTGAGAAATTTCAAATTCCTGTGCATATACTACAGAACTGATAGCAATGCAGCATAGTAATAAAAATTTATTCATCTGTCTTTTTAATATAAATTATTCATACCTACTCTGTTAAAGGTTTTTCGGTTACTACCTTTTTCTGCTCTCTTCGGATAGAGCGTATAACGTTATATATTAGTTATATCGCTCTACACATAGAGAAAAAAACGTGAAGCATTCCTTCATACTTGATTTCAGTAGCCCGACCAAAGGCTATAAGTGCAAAGCAAAAGGAATGCCCACGTTCTACCGTAGGCATTTCCACTTTTACTTTTCCTGCACTTTTTGAAAAAATTGGTCGTATTTCTGAAATCAGGAAAATTGTAAAGCGAAAAGCTAATTTATATTTTAAAGGTTATTTTTTTAAATCATAGTTAAATGGGATATTAAACAGCGGCAAAATTACAAATTATTTTTTAAAACAAAACACTTTTAAGTGTTAAATTTTAGATTGTTTTTTAAACATTGCTATTCTCACGCCAAAACAGCCTCTAAGGATTCTTTGGCCTTTACTTCTTCTTTAAGAACCTTGGCTTCTTCAGCAGTTTCTTTAGCATTCTCCACCATTGCCCATGCCCATGCTTCGGGGTCTTCTGCCCTTAGACTATCCAAAGCCTGCTGTATGGCTTGTTCTTCTGCCTCACTTTGGGCTTCTCTGTATTGTAAGCGTAGTGCTTTTACTTTTTCAAACATAATATTCGTTTTACTTACCTAAGTCCTTTAATTCTTCTATTATTCTTTCTATCTCAAAATCAAAAGCATCCTTAATTTTTTGTCCTCTTGAAGTAACTTCTTTGTAATTTTCAAGATAGAATTTTTAAATCATTTAGTAGTTTTTTCTTCCTTTTCTTCTCTTCATTAGATAACATGTTTGTTCTAAATTTAGCTCCACAAAGATAGTACCATTTTACAAAACAAACAAGTCTTTAAAAGTATTTTTTGCTTGAAGAGTAAAAATATTATATTTTCCTGTCATTTTTTCATAATCTAATATATTGGTAATCAGTATCAAAAAACATTTCCGCTACAAAAGCTGCTGCAAAATCTGACAATTTGTCATATTTTTATCTTTGGAACAATTGTTGAATGAAGAGTGAAGAATGAACAGAGAAAAGTGATCCATCTCTAACTAACCATTGATCATTAATCATTAACCATTGATCATTAATCATTAACCATTAATCATTGATCATTAATCATTAACCATAATAACAATTAAAGAAAATGAATTTCAACAATTATACCATTAAATCCCAAGAGGCCATTCAGAGAGCGCAGCAACTCGCTCAGGGTCTCGGTCAGCAAGATATCCAAGTGGAACATATCTTCAAGGGAATACAAGAGGTAGATAACAATGTGCTGCCTTTTATCCTTAAAAAGTTGCAAGTCAATACCACTACCCTTAATCAAGTGGTAGAAAAAGCCTTAGCTTCTTACCCTAAAGTACAGGGCGGACAGATGTCCCTCTCCCGTACCGCAGGCGAGGTACTCACCGAAGCAAGCAATATCGCTAAGAAGATGAACGATGAGTATGTCTCTGTAGAACATTTGCTCTTAGCAATCTTCAAAATCAAAAACCAAGTAGGCCAAGCCCTTAAGGAACAGGGTGTTACCGAAAAAGAATTTGAAAAGGTCATCGCAGAACTCCGCAAGGGCGAACGTGTAACCTCTGCTTCGGCTGAGGATACTTATAACTCGCTCAATAAGTATGCGAAAAACTTGACCCAACTCGCCCACAGTGGCAAATTGGATCCAGTCATCGGCCGTGACGATGAGATCCGCCGTGTGCTCCAGATTCTTTCCCGCCGTACCAAAAATAACCCTATGCTGGTAGGGGAACCTGGGGTAGGTAAGACTGCTATTGCCGAGGGATTGGCACACCGTATCGTCAATGGAGACGTACCTGAAAATCTGAAAGATAAGACAATTTACTCCCTTGATATGGGTGCCCTTATCGCTGGGGCTAAGTACAAAGGGGAGTTCGAGGAACGACTCAAATCGGTAGTGAAAGAAGTTACTTCATCCGACGGGAATATTATCTTGTTCATTGATGAGATCCATACCCTCGTAGGAGCCGGGGGAGGAGAAGGCGCTATGGATGCTGCCAATATCCTCAAGCCTGCCTTGGCACGTGGCGAACTCCGCGCCATTGGTGCCACTACCTTGGACGAGTATCAGAAGTATTTTGAAAAAGACAAGGCACTTGAGCGTCGTTTCCAAAAAGTAATGGTGGAAGAGCCTGATACCGAGAGTGCTATCTCCATTCTTCGTGGTATCAAGGAAAAATATGAGGCACACCACAAGGTACGTATCAAGGACGAAGCCATTATCGCTGCTGTGGAACTCTCCCAGCGCTATATACCAAACCGTTACTTGCCCGATAAGGCTATTGACCTTATGGACGAGGCCGCTGCTAAGCTACGTATGGAAATCAACTCTAAGCCAGAGGAATTGGACGTACTTGACCGTAAGATCATGCAGTTGGAGATTGAGATTGAGGCCATTAAGCGTGAAAATGACGACGAAAAGCTCCGCTTGCTCAATGCTGATTTGGCCAACCTCAAGGAGGAACGCAATGCGCTCTTTACCAAGTGGCAAGGTGAAAAAACCTTAGTAGATGAGATTCAGGCGGTTAAGAACAATATAGAACAATATAAGCTCGATGCCGAACGTGCCGAACGCGAAGGTAACTATGGCAAGGTAGCCGAACTTCGTTATGGTAAGATCAAGCAAGAAGAAGCTAAATTGGCCGACCTCCAGAAGGAAGTAGATACCCACGAGATGTCCATGATCAAGGAAGAGGTAACCCGTGAGGATATAGCCGAGGTAATCGCCAAGTGGACAGGGGTGCCTGTTACTAAAATGATGCAGGGCGAACGCGAAAAGCTCCTTCACTTGGAAGAAGAACTACACAAGCGTGTGGTAGGACAAGAGGAGGCCATTGCAGCCGTATCCGATGCAATTCGCCGTAGTCGTGCAGGCTTGCAGGATCCTAAAAAGCCGATTGGCTCCTTCCTTTTCTTGGGAACCACTGGGGTCGGAAAGACAGAATTGGCCAAGGCCTTGGCCGAATACCTCTTTGACGATGAGAATGCCATGACCCGTATTGATATGAGTGAATATCAAGAGAAACATGCCGTAAGCCGACTCGTGGGAGCGCCTCCAGGATATGTGGGCTATGACGAAGGAGGCCAGCTTACCGAGGCCGTACGTCGCCGCCCTTACTCTGTGGTCTTGCTCGATGAGATTGAAAAGGCTCACCCCGATACTTTCAACATTCTTTTGCAGGTCTTGGACGAAGGACGTCTTACGGATAACAAAGGCCGTACAGCCGATTTCAAGAATACGATTATCATCATGACCTCCAATATAGGTAGTCACCTTATTCAGGAAAATTTTGAGAAAATCAAGAATGTAGAAGAAGCCACCGAAAAGGCTAAAGAAGAGGTGCTACAGCTACTCAAGCAGACCGTACGTCCTGAGTTTATCAACCGTATTGACGACATTGTCATGTTTGCCCCTCTTACCAAGGCCGACATCAAGCAAATCGTCCGCTTGCAGTTGGGCGGTATCATCAAGTTGGTAGCTCGTGAAAACATTGTTTTGGAAGCCACTCCAGAGGCTATAGACTACTTAGCAGAGCGCGGTTACGATCCACAATTCGGTGCCCGTCCTGTAAAGCGTGTCCTCCAGAAAGAGGTTATGAACGCCCTTTCCAAGGAGATCCTCAAAGGAAACATCAAGGCAGGTAGTCTCATCTTGATAGACTCCTTTGACAATGGCCTTGTCTTTAGAAACAAAACAGAGTAGTTTTAAATTATAAGTTTTAAGTTTTGAGTTATGAGTTCTAAATTTTAAGTTTTGAGTTACTGATGAAAGTCAATTGATTTACATTAGTAACTCAAACTAAGAACTCAAAATTCAAAACTTTTTCGTATTTTTGCCCATTATAAAACCTTATGATCATGAATTCCTACAATTCCAGCTACAACAAAGGTAGCTACAACAACTCCTACAACTCAGCTCCTGAGTTGGTAGCTTATTCTACGGACACAGAGCGCGCCACTTTTTATAGGAAAACCTACAGTCATGTAGCCTTGGCGCTTTTGGCTTTTATCTTGGTGGAGACAGCTTTGCTCCGCTTGGTACCCGAAGAGCTTATTTTGGCTATGTTTGGCGGCAAATTCATATGGCTGTTTATCCTTGGTGGCTTTTGGTTAGGCTCTATGTTGGCTGACAAATGGGCACACTCGCTTAGCCGCACCACCCAATATGTAGGGCTGGGGCTTTATGTGCTTTTGGAGGCAATAATTTTCTTGCCACTGATTTACATTGCTTTAGCTTATACAGGCACCGAGGTACTCTCACAAGCAGCTATTGTTACCCTATCCTTGTTTGGAGGGCTTACAGCAGTAGTTTTTATGACACGATTGGATTTCTCTTTTCTAAGAAGTGTGTTGGTTATAGGTGGTTTTCTCTCCTTAGGACTGATTGTTGCAGGAGCCCTTTTTGGGTTTGAGTTAGGCCTATGGTTCTCTATAGGTATGGTAGTTCTTGCTGCGGGAGGTATTCTTTACCAGACATACAATGTGAAGAATGAATACACCACTGACCAATATGTAGGTGCTGCCCTACAACTCTTCTCCTCAGTGATGTTGCTTTTCTGGTATATACTCAGGATTTTCCTTTCAAGAAGAGACTAAAAAAAGTTGAAAAAATAAAAAGTAAAAGGTAAAAAGTATAGAGCACTTTTTACCTTTTACTTTTTATTTTTTGCGAAAATTAAAACCTATAGGTAATTCCTGCTTTAGCACCGCTGGTGAGTAGTCCTCCGGAGAGTTCCAAATTCACCCCGAAGTTGTCGGTGAAGAAATAGCGAGCACCTGTCTGTCCTATAAGGCTAAAACCAGAATAGCTATCTCCATGGTATTCTCCTCTTCCTTCTTTAGCTGTAACAGTAGAAGTATAAACCCCTAAACTCAACCCAGCATAAAGGTCTAATGGACGAGGGAGGTTGAATAAGTTGTTGAAATGGTAGTTTCCATTACCAAAGAATCCCATGATATTGTGGGTGTAGTAGCTTGAATGGGAATAGCTACGGAAAGTAAACTCACCTCCTACGCTGATATCGTTAGTAACACCATAATCAAGCCCTACATACAAGGGGATTCCCCAGCCTGAGATACCTACTCCAGCATTGAGTTGTAAGCGACCTTGGTCTAAGTTGCCACTTTGTGCAGAGGCGGTGGCTACAGCCATGAAAAGCCCTGCTAAAAATAGAAATTTCTTCATTTAATTACGTTTTTAAAAATCTCGGCAAAGGTAGGTATATTTTCTTTAAAAAGCAACTATAACCCATAAAAAAAGCACCTACATCTCTGTAAGTGCTTTAGCGACGGTGGTCCAGCTTGGGCTCGAACCAAGGACCCCCTGATTATGAGTCAGGTGCTCTAACCAGCTGAGCTACAAGACCTCGCTTTTTTCAGGGTGCAAAAGTACAACCTTTTTCCCATATATCAAAATTTTATCTCCACTTTTTTAGAGCAAATATACTAACCCCTTGATTAGAAAAGGGTTGTTAGAAAAATTTTCTAAGCAAAAAGCCAGCTAACAGAGATACAAGACTGCGCTGCTTCTCCACTATAGAGGCTCTGAGTTGCGCTATGGAGTCTGCAAAGATTCCACTTATGGAAAGATTACGAAGTAGTGTCTGGTAATCACTCCTAAGGCACATAAGGTCTATATCCTTTTTGAGCTTTAGGGCGCGTAAGTCGTTTTCTATTTCGGTGAGTGAGGTGTATTTCCTTTCCATAACGTTATTCTTTAAAATATATTTCAGACAATTTGCTCAATATGGGCTTGTGAATGAAGCTCTTACGATTTCTGTAAAGGATAAGTAGTGCCACTACAAAGACCACGCCCATTATAGCAAAGCCCAAGGCAGTACTATCAAGCCATTCTCCTATAGCAAAAGCCGAGGCACAAGCCAAGAAAAAGGCAATAATCAGCAGAAAGAGTGCCGTCACAAAAAGGCTCACAAAGCCCATAGTGGTCTTGGCTATAATACGAAAGATATATAGCTTGTAGTACTCCAAATGTGAATTGACTGTAGCCTCCACTTCTGTAGGTAGAGTTTTTGCCGTTTCCTTGAGTTCGCTGAGTGCCATAGGTAAGAGTGCTTAGGGGTTATTTTTGAAATTTAGCATTGGCAGCCTTTAGGTCTTCCAATTTGCGTTCAAGAGCATTGATGATCTCCTCTGCCTTGTAGCTGGATTTGGAAAGCAGACGTTCTACATTGTCCTCCAAAGTGCCTTTGAGTTTGAGTTTCTTTTCTTTTAGATTTTCATTCAGGTGGGTGAGCTTGTCCTTAAGGTTGTCGGACACCCCTTCCAATGATTTGCGAATACGTTTGCGGGTCTTTTTCCCTTCATCAGGAGCAAAAAGAATACCCACACCTGCACCTATGGCAGCTCCCACTACCAAGGCGGCTAATGTGCTTCCTATTTTAGACATAATTCAAATTATTTATATACCCTGCAAAGATAGACTTTTTTGTCTTAAAAAAATCATCTTTGACTGTTATATTTTATTTAAAAGTGGTTAGTGGTTAGTCAGTAGTCAGTGGTCAGTAGTCAGTAGTCAGTCTATTGCGACTTGTCACTTGTCACTTGTCATTAGTCACTCGTCACTCGTCATTATTTAAAAACTTATCAACATTAACACACCTCCCTCCGCTTATATAGAAAAAAAGCTGTACCTTTGCCCTGCTAATTTGTAGGATAGTCTTCTGGGGTAAGGTGTGGTGTGAAAAACGAACTATCTTATTGTTAATGAGAAACATATATGTCTTGGTTCAAGAGAAAAACAAAAGGAATACAGACAAGCACTGAGGAGAAAAAGGACATACCACAAGGGTTGTGGTATAAGTCTCCTACAGGGAAAATAATTGAAACAGAGGAACTTGCTGAGAACTTCTACATCAGCCCAGAGGATGGCTACCATGTGCGTATTGGCAGCAAGGAATATTTTGAAATCTTGTTTGACGGCAAATTCAACGAATTGGACAAGACCATGCGCTCCAAAGACCCATTGGACTTTGAGGATACCAAAAAGTACAAGGATAGGCTCAAGGAAGCCCAAAAGAAGACTGGCCTATACGATGCCGTACGCTGTGCGGTAGGCAAGTCCAAAGGGCGAGAGCTGGTAGTGGCTTGTATGGATTTTGACTTTATCGGTGGCTCCATGGGGAGTGTTGTAGGGGAAAAGATTGCCCGAGGGATTGATTACGCTATTAATAACCGCTTGCCCTTTATGATGATCTCCAAGTCTGGTGGAGCACGTATGATGGAAGCAGCTTTTTCCCTGATGCAGATGGCTAAAACCTCCGTAAAGCTTGCCCAGTTGGACGACGCAGGTCTGCCTTATATCTCCCTATGTACCGACCCAACTACAGGGGGCGTAACCGCTTCTTTTGCTATGCTTGGAGATATCAATATAGCCGAACCAGGAGCACTCATTGGCTTTGCTGGGCCTCGTGTGGTTAAGGATACCACAGGGAAAGAACTTCCTGAAGGCTTCCAAACGGCTGAGTTTGTTCAGGAACATGGCTTCTTGGACTTTATTGTCAATCGTAAAGAGCTTAAGGACAAGGTGAATCTCTATATAGACCTTGTGATGAACTTACCCGTAAGGGCTTAAAAAGACTAAGTACCAAGCCTAATTAATTCATATATTTACATTTATGAAAAATGCGTGATCTCTTCAGAAATCACGCATTTTACTATCTATGAATATAGTAACAGGCCCATCATTGCAGAGACTTACCTGCATATCGGCACCAAATACCCCTGTGGCTACGGGCTTTTGGGTGAGCGCTTGTAGCTGCTGGACAAAGGCCTCGTATAGGGGAATCGCTTTCTCGGGTCTTGCAGCACGGATATAAGAAGGACGATTGCCCTTCTTAGTGTTGGCATAGAGAGTGAATTGGCTCACCACCATAAGCGAGCCTTCTACTTCCTGCAAGGAAAGGTTCATCACCCCTTCTTGATCGTTGAAAAGGCGAATTTGGGCGATTTTCTTGCACAAATAGGCTATATCGTCCGCTCCGTCTGCCTCTTCTATACCTAAGAGCAGGAGAAAACCCGCCCCTATTTCCGAATGTACTGCCCCTGCTATAGCTACTTGGGCGTGACTTACACGCTGTAGAAGAATACGCATAATTAATGATTAATGCCAATAATGGTTAATGATTAATGTCAATACATTGAACATTAATCATTAACCATTAATTATTATGAATACGGATTTTCCTCAAACAAGTCTGCTACAGACCAGTAGCGGTCACCTGAGTCGTAATTCACAGTAAGTACTACTTCGTTTTCTTTGATTTCAGGGAGTTTCTTCGCGATAGCCGCCAAGGAAGTTCCTGTGGAGATACCTCCTAAGATTCCTTCTACTCTGGCCAAACGACGGGTGTAGTCAAAAGCCTCGTCCTTGTCTATAGTGATGATGCCATCGTAGATAGAGGTGTTGAGCGTTTTAGGGATAAAACCTGTACCAATACCTTGTAGAGGGTGTGGCCCTGGCTTATTACCACTAAGTACGGCGGAAGTAGCAGGCTCTATACCGAAGACTTTTGTCTGAGGGAATTTTGCTTTGAGCACTTCGCCCACTCCAGAGAGGTGTCCGCCAGTTCCGATACCAGAGATGAAGTAATCCACTCCTTGTGGGAAGTCGGCCACGATCTCTTGAGCGGTGGTAAGGCGGTGTATTTCAGGGTTGGCAGGGTTTTCAAACTGTTGGGGAATCCAAGAGTTCGGAATAGAAGCGGCCAATTCCTTAGCTTTCTCTACGGCGCCTCCAGTTCCTTTTTCCTTAGGGGTAAGCACGTAAGATGCCCCATAAGCAGAAACAAGTTTGCGACGCTCCACACTCATGGATTCAGGCATTACAAGTACGAGCTTGTAGCCCTTCACCGCTGCTACCAAGGCAAGTCCAACCCCTGTATTTCCAGAGGTAGGCTCTATGATTACGGTATCTTTGTTGATAAGACCATCTTTCTCTGCCTTCTCAATCATGGCCAAGGCAATACGGTCTTTGATGCTTCCTCCTGGGTTGCTTTTTTCTAATTTGATCCAAACTTGGTTATTAGGGAAAAGTTTGGCAAGACGGATAACTGGAGTATTTCCAATAGCTCCTAAGATGTTGTTATACTTCATAAGATTTGTAAATTATGTTAATTAAAAAGTTCGTTTATATATGAAAAAAGATAGGTTCAGGTGATAGGCTCTTTTGCTTGGTGATCATCTCGCTCTTGTAGTAGATGACCGTATAGGGTTCTATACTTTCGGTAAGCCATACATTTCCCCCTATAGTACTGTCGTGACCTATCTGGCTATTACCCAATATGGTAGCTCCTGAATAGATCACCACATTGTCGCCTATCTTAGGGTGGCGGTCGGTGTTCATCTTATCCTTGGTAACCGAGAGCGCGCCGAGGGTTACCCCTTGGTATATCTTTACATTGTCGCCAATGACGCAGGTCTCCCCGATAACGATTCCTGTACCATGGTCTATACAGAAGTTCCTACCTATTCGTGCAGCGGGGTGTATGTCAATCCCTGTTCGGCTGTGCGCATATTCCGACCATACACGCGCGAGGAGCTTCAGTCCTTGTAACCACAACTGGTGGGCAAGTCGGTGAATAGCAATGGCATAAAAACCAGGGTAAGACATATACACCTCCTCCAAGTTCTGAGCCGCAGGGTCATTGTCAAGTATAGCCCGTGCATCGCAGAGCAAGAGTGGGTATATCTGGGTAATAGCTGCAAAAAACTGTTCCGTCTGCCTCTCGGTAGTCTCATGATCATTGAGGTAATCATACACTATGGCCGAGAGTTCCAAGCGCTTACCCCTGAGGCGCTGCTCTATTTCGTAATTACTCTCACAATTCGTGTCGTCCAGATTGAATAACAAGCGATAGAGTGCATCTACGAAATCCTCTGCCTTTTTCTTAGGGAAGGTATTTTTCAGATAGCTTCTCTGTTCTAATATCAATTCCGTAAGGGTCTTCTCCATAGCGGTTACTGACTTATAGATTAAGTTTTAAAAAATAATATTCTTGTATAAAAAGAATAGTAAAAAATTCTTTGCAAAGGTACATCTTTTTTCCGAAAAAAAAAATTTAAACGAACTTTTTTCAAGAAAAATTTTTTTATTATATGTGTTTTGGTACCTGAGAAATATTATAATCAACTGATTATAAAGTTATTATAGTTTTATAAAAACAGAAATTTTTGCAAAAATCAGAGTTCAGTAGTCAGTAGTCAGTTTTCAGAGTTCAGTAGTCAGTAGTCAGTTTTCAGAGTTCAGCGGTCAGCCGTCAGTATCTGACTTCTGATGTCTGACTTCTGTCCTCTGATAACTGACTTCTGTCCTCTGACTTCTGTCCTCTGTCCTCTGATGTCTGACCACTGTTAAATACTTAACATTATTTTTTATTGTATAAATTCTTACTTCTCACCTCTCTTTTCCTTGACTTTGCCCCTTGCATTTTTGTAATTTTGCACTCTGTTCGGTTAT
>ERZ772973.109-NODE-109-length-54102-cov-101.093_pt1 | contig 54102 bp, 43 predicted proteins | sample MGYA00580672_ERZ772973 | MGnify/ENA primary metagenome ERZ772973 (study PRJEB29015, sample SAMEA2737938) | human oral metagenome | biome: human oral; feature: human-associated habitat; material: dental | place: China | collected 2152 ...
ACCTCATGACGGTCAAGAAGCGCCTCGAGGAGGGCGACTTCGGCGGCGAGCTGGGCCTGTGAGCCTGAGCTCGGCCCTCTAGCGTCAGCGGGGCCCCGCACCATCACGGTGCGGGGCCCCGCCCGTCTTGCCGGGCATATCAGGTCCCCTGCTCGGGCACGCGGCGACCGTCCCGGTCCGTTCTCGGTCTTGGCCCTCGGCTCACGAATCCTCCGCCGCAGCCCGCGCGATACCGGTGAGCATGTTCTCCAGCCCCAGACGAGTCCCCCGCCAGAAGATCGGGTAGAGCAGCGCCCCCAGCGGACCCCACGTGCGATGCGCCAGGACCAGGCGGGCACGAGTGCCGCCCGGCGCCTCGATCAGGTGCAGGTCCTTCACGAAGGCCACCTCACCATCGCGACACCCTGAGACGACGGTGCACGACCAGGTAACCCTTGTGTCCACGGACGTCTCCAGCCGCCACCTCAGGAAGCCGGTTCGACGGCGCCCCTCCACCCTCTGCACGGCGCCGTCGGAAAGAACCTCGGTCAGTTGTTGTCGGGGCAGAGCCCACCACGTGAGCCGGTCCGGGTCGCTGAGTAGGGCGGTCAGGTGAGCCACCGGCGCTGAGATGAAGCGTTCCTGGCTCAACTCCCGGTCCAAGCCGTACCTACGGTACTCGTCAGTCATCCGGTAGCGTCCCAGGGCCGATTCCCTGTCGACCGCTATCTCACTGAGCTCAGTGCGCAGATAGTCGACATCGACACCGCAGTGGGCAAGAAGTCTGACAGCCGGGGACTGGAGCGAGGCTGCGGATGAGGAGATGAGGGCTTGCAGGGCCTGAGCGCTGGTGTTGAACGAAGCCCCTTTGTTGTCGATGAACTCGGCGGCGGCGTCCGAGAGGGGAATCTCCCCTCCCTCCTTCGCGGTCAGCTCTTCGGCTGCGATCGGCGAAGGTCTGAGGGCGTCGGAAAGGCTGATGCCCACGCGCGCAAGATCTGTATCAGCCATCTCGTCGATGGCGGCGCGCGCTCGCGTGAGGGTCACGTCCTGGGTGGCCAAGACGGCCGCAGCCGTCCCACCCTGGGCCAGGAGGCCGAGGAGCATGTGCTCCGGCTCGATCTCCCGATGATGCAGGCGCGCGGCTTCCGCGTGCATGGCGCTGAGCCAAGTCAGGTAGTGGTCAACGGCGGGCATCGTCATCTCCTCCTGGTTGGAGCCAGACCGGGCTGAACCCGCTTGGCGTACTTCTTGTGGACCGCCTGACGAGAGACCCCAAGACAGGAGGCGATCTCGCTCCATCCCATGCCCGAGCGCAGAGCGGCCTCGACCTGCGCAAGCTCAAGAGTGTCCGTCAGTCGCCGCAGAGCCGCCACGGCTCGTAGCCCGTCCTCGGGGCGAGTGATGTCAGCAGCCTCAGTGGCTGCGGCAAGCGCGTCCATATAAGCAACATAGGTTGACATGACCATTTTGTCAACTTATGTTGCTAGCCGCCTCGAGCGAAGACAATCGGTCAGGACAGAAGGAACGACATTCCGCTTCTACTGCACACCCTCTGCTATGTCGATTTCCCGCTTTCATCCCCGCTTTCATGGAGGCCTCCAGCAACAGGAACCTCGCTCAGACCAACAACCTCACGGGCGAACTCGAGGCGCTCCTGGACCGAGCCGAACGCGCCCACCAGTGGGCCGTCGAGCAACAGCGAGGCCAGGCCGTGCACGCCGGACCAGAAGAGCACCTCCATCTCGAGGGACGTTTCCTCGCCGGCCACACGCCTCGCCAAGCGGGCCAGCTCATCGCGCGCGCGCTCACTGGCCCGCACCACTTCCGGGAAGCGGTCCGGATCGCACACATCGGGCCGGAACATCACTCGGAAGACCCCGGGACGACGCAGGGCGAACTCAACATAGGCATTTCCCGAGGCAGTCAGGACCGCCCGACGATCCGCACCTTCAAGCCCCTCACGCGCCGAGGCGAGCCGGTCCGCGAGCTCATCGAAGCCCTCGCGCACCAGCGCCGCCAGGATGGCCTCCCGATTGGCGAAGTAGTGATAAGGGGCCTGGTGCGTGCACCCGGCGCGACGCGCCACCTCCCGCATGCTCAGCGCGCTGGGTCCCGACTCGTCCAGGAGCTTCCGACTGGTTCGCAGCAGCTCGGCGCGCAGATCCCGGCTACCGCTGCGTTCGGACGAGGCTCCTGATTGAGAGGTCATGGGAAGAGTGTAGAACCGCCTGGCTAGACACTGTCCAGTCGGCTGCTATGCTGACTTGACACTGTCTAGCCAGATGGAGGGGTAACCATGTCCTACGACGTCATTGTGATCGGCTCGGGTATCGGCGGGCTGACGACTGCTGGTCTGCTGGCGCGCGCCGCTGGCAAGCGGGTTCTCGTCCTGGAGCGGCACACGGAACCGGGAGGACTCACCCACACCTTCCGGCGCGACGGGGCCTCCTGGGACGTGGGAGTGCACTACATCGGACAGGTCGGCCCCGGAAGCCGGGCTCGCGCCTACTTCGACTATCTCTCCGGAGACGAGCTGGAGTGGAACCGCATGCCGGACGCCTACGACAGGTTCGTCTACCCGGACCTCGACCTGAGCGTCAGCAGCGATCCGGATAGCTACGAGCGCGAGCTGGTCGCCGCCTTCCCCCAGGAGGCCAGAGCCATTCACCGCTACTTCAAGGCTGTCCGGCGCACGACTGCGTGGACCACGATGGGCTTCGTTCAGGGGATGGTTCCCCGCCCGATGGCGTCACTGCTCAGACTCGCCCAGCGCATGGGAGGACGAATGGCTACCGGTACGACGAAGGCGTACCTCGACTCCCACTTCCGCTCCCCCGTGCTCAAGGCCGTCCTGGCCAGTCAGTGGGGCGACTATGGGCTGCCGCCGTCCCGTTCGGCCTTCGCCGTGCACGCGATGGTTGTCTCCCACTACCTCGAGGGCGGATGGTTCCCCCAGGGTGGCAGCGCCCGGATCGCACGCACCTTCGAGAAGGGGATCGAGCAGGCCGGAGGAGCCGTCCGCGTCGCTCAGGAGGTCACGGAGATACTCCTTGACGACGGCGCGGCCTCCGGGGTCCGGGTGATGGACCACCGCGGCCCTCTGTCACGAGAACGCGTCTACCGTGCTCCGATCATTGTCTCCGCCATCGGCGCCTCCAACACCTTCAGCCGCCTCCTTCCCACATCCGGTGACATCGGTCGTCTCACCGGGCCAGCGCGCCGCACCCTGGAGGATCTGGGCACCGGCACGTCTGCCGTGACCGTCTTCCTGCGCCTACGCGACGACCCTCGCAGTATCGGCCTCGACGGCGGCAACATCTGGGTCAACCGGGACCTCGACCACGAACGCACCCAGGAGCACTCCGTCTGCCTGTTGGAGGGCCGTCCCCATGACGTCTTCGTCTCCTTCCCCTCTGTGAAGTCCGGTGAGTCCCCGCACACCGCCGAGATCATCTCCTTCTGCGACGCCGACTCATTCCGGCAATGGGCCGACCTGCCGAAGGGGGACCGCGGTCCCGACTACTCCGCTCTCAAGGAGCGCGTCGCCCGCGGCATGCTCGATCTGGCGGAGAGTGCAGCACCGGGTCTGAGCGATCTGGTGGACTACCTGGAGGTCTCCTCCCCCCTCACCTACGAGCACTACACCGCCCACCCTGCCGGCGCCTTTTACGGACCGCCCGCCACTCCACTGCGATACAGGTCCGACCCGTTGGGCCCGCGCACAGCGATCCCGAGACTGTTCCTGTCCGGGCAGGACGCCGGGAGCACAGGAATCATGGGCGCCATGATGGGCGGACTCGCGGCGGCCTGCCAGGTGCTCGGACCACGTGGCTACTCCACCATCACCTCCGCTTTGCAGGAAGCCCCCGCATCCCCGGATCCACAAGGCGCCCGCGCTCTACCGGAGGGCAAGTACCACGCCGTCCTGGTCTCCAAGCGCCGCCTCACCCCCAGTGTCTGGGACGTGACACTCCACGTGAACGGAGACATCGACCACTGGGCGCCAGGGCAGTTCGCCCGACTGCACGTGGGCGACAACGCGTGGCGCGACTACTCCATCGCGGGTCTCCATGACCATCAGCTCCGACTGCTCATCTCGACTCGGACGGGTGGGCGAGGGTCGCAGTTCATCGAGCATGCCGATACGGGCACCAGAACAGTGGTCGAGATTCCTCTAGGCGGGTTCGGGCTCGCCGGCTCGGGCAGACGCCGGTTGTTCATCGCCACCGGAACCGGGATCGCCCCCATGCTGGCGATGTTCGCTCAGGCACCCGGCCTGGAGCACGACACCCTGCTCTTCGGGTGCCGCCATCGCGACGAGGATCTGACGAGTCTGATCGACTCGCCCATGCCCGGGCGGGTTGTGCGCTGCCTGAGCCGGGAGGAGGCACCCGATACGTTCCACGGACGGGTCACCGACGCACTGCCCGAGGCCATTGACGGTACTGACATCGATCCCGATCAGACGGACGTCTACCTGTGCGGCTCAGCTGCGATGGTCTCCGACACCCACCGGTTCCTTGAGCGCGCCGGCTACGAGTCCATCCACACGGAACCGTACTGATCCCCCTCGGGGCACGCGGTCGGGCTCATGACACAGCTCGAATGTCGGCGACGCGCCACGGTTCCGGAACCAGGACGAGCACGACCTGCCGGGGGCTGGGAGCGGGCACCGTACGCCTTCCGGAAGGACCCGAGCGTGTCGAGGCGCTTTGAGACAGCGTGACCCGCACTGCCCTCGCACTGGGCCAGAGATCAGCTGCGTCGTCGGGCAGCTCCACCTCAACGACCTGACTGACGGAGGTCTGCAGACCTTCGACGCTCTCGCCCGACTCAAGCAGCTCGTCCAGAAGCTGTGAGTCGGCCTCGGCAGCGGGCGACTGGACGACCGTCGTAGCGGCGAGGGCCCCGGCGTCGGCGGCCATCAGTGCGCGGTCTCGAGCCGCGGACAGCGTGACGACGACGCCCACCATGCCCTCGGCGTCCCCCTGAGTCATCCTAGGGACCGGCGCGGTCGCGGATGCACTCCCAGGGGTGGAAGGAGAGACGCTCACTGACGGGGAACCGCTGGAAACAGCGGGCGCGCTTGGCCGCGTGCTCGATGCCGCACCGAGCGCCCACGCGGGTCTGAACGACGCGAGCCCTCTCACCGGCCCCCAGACGGCCAGGCATGCCACGATGATCAGTGCCGCCGCCAGCGCCCAGGTGCGAGCCCGCCAGCACCCAGCTCGCCGCCCTCGGCCCCAGCGTATGGCCGCAAGGATCCGGTCGGAGCCCTGCGCACCACCACGGCCTCGACCGGCGGCCCCTTCGAGGGACTCGGCCTCCACCTTCGATCCGGGGCTCATCCTCAGCCTGCTCCTGAGCCTGGAGCCGACCATCCGCGTCGGGGTACGGGCGGCCGCGCGCAGGCAACCGGCGGCGAGCCGGGCGCCGTCGGGCAGCTCGATGGGCGAGGTCTGTCCCAGCTGCGGAGCACGGGCCACCAGGTCCCGGGCCTTCGGACGATCGGCAGGGTCCTTCGCCAGCGCATCGGCTAGGAGGCCCGCCAGGCGTCTGGCCCCGGCCCCGCTCTGCCCCGCGCACTCGATCAGCAGACGGGCGAGGGCGTACACGTCGGAGGCGGCCGACGGCGGTGCGCCCGCGAGCCGCTCAGGGGCGGCGCAGTCCTGCGTCCCCGTCTCCATCACCGACCCCAGCAGGTCGATGAGGACCGGGCGCCCGTCAGTAGTCACCAGGACGTTACCGGCCGAGACGTCGCCGTGAGCGACGCCGTGCTCGTACAGGTAGGCCAGGGCCGAGCCCAGAATATCCAGGAGGGTCGCCAGCTGGTGGACGTTGAGTCTTCCTCTGGCTCCCAGGACCACGTCAAGTCCGGCCCCGTCAACGAGGTCCGTGATGACGCCCGCGCGGTGCTCGGGCAGGGACACGACCTCCCGCACGGTCACCAGGCCGGGATGACGCAGCACGCGCAGATCGGCCAGTCTTCGCAGGACGGCTGCGCCGCCGCGCCCGGGAGGCAGGTCAACGACCCGGATCACCACGTGACGTCCCTGAGCATCCAGCCCGCGCCGAGGCGCGGCAGGAGCGGTGGAGCGCCCCATGACCTCGCCAACGGTATAGCCCTGCTGACACAGGACGTTGAGCGCCGAGACCGCGATACCCGGCTCGGCGTCGGAGGCCGGGAGCCTGCCGGCTCGGGAGTCGCGGCCTCGGGGCACCGGGCGACGTCGTGGTCGCCGGTCCCCGCTGCCACCATCGGCCGAACGATCAGGAGGGCGAGGGCGCGTCGTTGAGCTCATGCACTCCATGGTCACCACGGCCCCGCCCGATGACCAGAACCTGTCGTTGGCCTGTGGATAACTCCGGTGCTGGAGCCGGTTGTGGTCACGTAGACTGCGCTCGTGCTGCGACAGGACATGGAGCTCGGCTCCCGGCTCGTCCCCTTCGAGGAGGGCTGGCAGTGCCAGAGAGCAGTCCATGCCGATGTGGTCGCGGGCCGGCGGCCCAGCACGCTGCTGCTCGTGGAGCATGAACCTGTCTACACGGTTGGTAGGCGAGCCCACTCGTGGGAGCGGCCCGACGGCGACGTCGTCGAGCCCGGTCATGTCCCGGTGGTCGACGTGGACCGAGGCGGGAAGACCACCTGGCACGGGCCGGGGCAGCTGACCGTCTACCCGATCCTGCGTCTGAGCCAGCCCATCGACGTCATTCGTTACGTGCGCGCGCTGGAGTCCGCGGTCATCGACCTGTGCGCGCTCTACGGACTGCGGACGATCCGGGTCGAGGGACGCTCCGGGGTCTGGGTACCGGCCGATGCTGAGGGGGTGACGGTCCCAGATCGGCACCGACGCACCGAACGCAAGATCTGCGCCCTGGGGGTCAGGGTCGCCCGGGGGGTTACCATGCACGGAATCGGTCTCAACGTCGACCCCGACCTAGAGGCCTTCTCCTTGGACCGCATCATTCCCTGCGGGATCGACGACGCCGGCGTGACCTCCTTGAGCGCGGAGATCGGCCAGCACCTGGAGACCACCGCTCCTGCACACGCCCTGGTGGAGGCCCTGGAGACTCATCTGGCACCGTTGGTGGCAGACGCCACGTGACAACAGCGGCCCGCTTCTAGGCCTGAGGTCCTATGAACCAGCAAGGGGGTACTAGACTTCAGGTGGAATCTTCGTCGGCGAGGAGAGGTAGAAGTGAGCACCACGGTGGCCCCCGAGGGGCGAAAGCTCCTGCGGGTTGAGGCGCGCAACGCCCAGACGCCCATCGAGTCCAAGCCCGACTGGCTGCGCACTCGAGCCGTCGTCTCGGAGACCTACCAGGAGGTCCGTGGACTGGTGCGGGAGAAGAGCCTGCACACGGTCTGCGCCGAGGCGAACTGTCCCAACATCTACGAGTGCTGGAACGACCGCGAGGCCACCTTCCTGGTGGGCGGCGAGATGTGCACCCGTCGCTGCGACTTCTGCGACATCGCCACTGGCCGTCCCACCGAGTACGACGTCGATGAGCCCCGGCGCGTGGCGATATCCATCAAGGAGATGGACCTGCGCTACGCCACCGTCACCGGCGTGGCCCGCGATGACCGCCCCGACGGGGGTGCCTGGCTCTACGCCGAGACCTCCCGCCAGGTGCACGAGCTCTCCCCGGGCACCGGGGTCGAGCTGCTCATCCCCGACTTCAGGGGCAACCCGGAGGCGCTGGAGGACGTCTTCTCCTCGCGTCCCGAGGTTCTAGGGCACAACCTGGAGACCGTCCCGCGTATCTTCAAGCGGATCCGTCCAGCATTTTCCTACCAGGGCAGCCTGGACGTCATCACTGCAGCCTCTGAGGCGGGGCTGGTCACCAAGTCCAACCTCATCCTGGGCATGGGCGAGACCCGGGACGAGATCGAGGCGGCCATGGCCGCTCTGGTGGAGGCCCGCTGCGACATCCTCACCATCACGCAGTACCTGCGTCCCTCCAAGCTGCACCATCCCGTTGACCGCTGGGTCAAGCCCCAGGAGTTCGTCGAGCTGAGCCATCTGGCCGAGGAGATCGGATTCGCCTCCGTCATGAGCGGCCCGATGGTGCGCTCCTCCTACCGCGCCGGCATGCTGTGGGGGCGGGCCATGGTCAAGCGCGGCCGGCCCATCCCCGAGCGCCTGGCCCAGCTCGCCGAGCCCGCCACCGCTCGCCAGGAGGCGTCGGCCCTGCTGGGGACGCACCCCCATCTCGCGGCCGCCTGCTGAGAGCCGATTCGCGCACGCGGGCCGGCCACGCTGACGGCGAGACCGTGTGTGCCAGTGCACCGACGTCGTCTATTGTGTGCCCGTGAGTAGTGCCCAGTCTCCCCAGCCCAAGAAGAAGCGCCGGCTGGCCCAGTACCTTCAGAACATCAAGGACTCCTACACGATCTCGCGGCGCAGCTACCCGTGGATCGGGTGGGCGATGCTGGCGGTGCTCGCCACGTGCCTCGCTCTGGGGACCGCTATCGCCCTTGGCTACGGGCTATCCCTGTGGTTCTGGCTTGTTCTGAGCCTCATGTTGGCGCTCGTTATCGACATGATCATCCTGTCGGTCATGGTGCCCCGCGCCTCCTACACCCAGCTCGAGGGCAGACCGGGAGCCGTCAAGGCCGTCCTTGACCAGATCGGCCGCGGCTGGTATGTAGAGCCCGATCCCGTAGCCTTCAACAAGAACCAGGACCTCGTGTGGAGGCTGGTGGGACGCCCCGGCGTCGTGCTCATCGCCGAGGGCCCCGATACTCGTGTCCGTCGCCTGCTCGCCGAGGAGGAGCGCAAGGTCCACCGGCTGCTGTCAACCGTTCCCATCCACACCCTTCAGGTGGGTACCGATGCCGGACAGGTGCGCCTGATGGAGCTGTCCAAGACGCTGCGCCACCTGCCGACCAAGCCCACGTCGCTGACCGACAGCGGGATCACCCAGGTCTCGAAGCGGCTGACCTCTCTGGCCGGTAAGAACCTGCCCATCCCCAGGCACATCGACCCCAACCGGGTGCGCCCCGACCGTCGCGCGATGCGCGGACGCTGATCTTCTTCGCCGTCTCCCTCCCCACTACCCCTGACTACCCCTGCACATCCACCGCACGGCGATCAGTCATCCCTTGACGCCGTGCAATTTTTCGTCGAAACACTCAGGCAACACCGGCGCCACTCCTTCGTCACGGGCGGGTCAATATAGTTGCCGATATCAGCCGCAGTACATACGTATGAAGTGTGTGCGCCGTTCCTACATGGAGGAGATATGTTCAAGGACGCATCCGAGGCACTGACGTTCATCGAGAAGGAGAACGTCGCGCTGGTCGATGTGCGGTTCTGCGACCTACCCGGCGTCATGCAGCACTTCACCATTCCCGTGGCCGCCTTCAAGGATGAGGCCCTCACCGACGGCCTCATGTTCGACGGCTCCTCGATCCGAGGCTTCACCGCGATCCACGAGTCGGACATGAAGCTGGTCCCGGATGTGACCACAGCCTTCCTCGACCCCTTCCGAGAGGAGAAGACGCTGGTCGTCAACTTCTCGATCGTCGATCCCTTCACGGACGAGGTCTACGCTCGCGATCCGCGCTCGATCGCGGCCAAGGCCGAGGACTACCTGCGCTCCACCGGAATCGCCGACACCTGCTACATCGGCGCAGAGGCCGAGTTCTACCTCTTCGACTCGGTGCGTTACGAGTCCTCCCCGGCCGAGTCCTTCTACGCCATCGACTCCGCCGAGGCCGCCTGGAACACAGGCCGCGAGGAGGAGGGTGGCAACAAGGGCTACAAAACCGCGTTCAAGGGCGGCTACTTCCCGGTCTCCCCCAACGACCAGATGGCTGACATCCGCGACCGCATGGTGCGCACCTGCCTGGCTTCCGGCCTGGAGATCGAACGGGCCCATCACGAGGTCGGCACCGCCGGGCAGCAGGAGATCAACTACCGCTTCAACTCGTTGCTGGCCGCCGGCGACGACATGATGAAGTTCAAGTACATCATCAAGAACGAGGCCTGGCGCAACAACAAGACAGCCACCTTCATGCCCAAGCCGATCTTCGGCGACAACGGATCGGGCATGCACACCCACCACTCGCTGTGGAAGGACGGCAAACCGCTGTTCTTCGACGAGCGCGGCTACGGCCAGCTCTCCGACCTGGCTCGCTGGTACATCGGCGGCATCCTCGCCCACGCCCCGGCGCTGCTGGCCTTCACCAACCCGTCAGTGAACTCCTTCCACCGGCTGGTTCCCGGCTTCGAGGCACCGGTCAACCTGGTCTACTCGGCACGTAACCGCTCGGCCTGCATCCGCATCCCGGTCACCGGCTCCTCCCCCAAGGCCAAGCGCGTGGAGTACCGGGTACCGGACCCCTCATCCAACCCCTACCTGTGCTTCGCCGCCGTCCTCATGGCGGGCATCGACGGCATCCGTCACCGCATCGAGCCGCGTGAGCCCATCGACAAGGACCTCTACGAGCTCGCACCCGAGGAGTACTTCGACATCGACAAGCTCCCCGACAGCCTGGACCAGGCGCTGGAGGCCCTGGAGGAGGACCACGACTTCCTCACCGAGGGCGACGTCTTTACTCCTGACCTCATTGAGACCTGGATCGAGTACAAGCGGGCCAACGAGATCGAGCCGCTGCGGCTGCGCCCCCACCCCTACGAGTTCCAGCTCTACTACGACCTGTGAGTTGTTGATGCAGCTCGGACGTAGGCCCTGAGTCTCCTGCACACGAGGCTCAGGGCCGATGTCGTGCTATACGCCACCTTCAATAACTGCATATCTATACTGCATTGCGGATATTCTTTCTCCGTCTTGATCCACTGCGAAGAGGACGACCTACGATGAGGTTCCGCCAACACACCGCTCTCGGGCTGGCCGCCGCTTGTCTCATCTTGAGCGGATGCACCAACGCCGCTGACTGGAACGCGAACCGGAGCTCGCAGATCCACTCCTACGACACCTCCTCGATCCAGGCTCAGCCCGACATCATCGCCAAGCTCCCCCAGGGAGCCCTCGACGACGGCGTCCTGGACGTGGCGGCATCCACGGACTATGCACCGGCCGAGTTCCTCGACCCCTCGGGCAAGGCCGTGGGCTACGACGTCGACCTGACCAACGCGATCGCCGCGGTGCTGGGCGTCAAGGGAAAGGTCCACACCGCCGAGTTCGACTCGATCATCGCCTCGATCGGATCGAAGTACGACGCCGGTATCTCCTCCTTCACCGTGACTCCCGAGCGGACCGCTGAGGTCGATATGACCGCCTACATCAATGTGGGCTCGCGATTCAACGTTCAGGCCGGCAACCCCAAGGAGGTCGACACCTCCGACCACCTCAAGCTGTGCGGACGGACCATTGGCGTCCAGGTAGGCACCGGCCAGGAGGCCACGATGCGGAAGGCCGCCGAGAACTGCGCGAACGCGGGCAAGGACGTGCTGTCCGTGCGCTCCTACTCCAAGCAGTCCGAGGCGACCACAGGCTTGGTCGGCGGCACGATCGACGCCACCTACTCCGACTCCACCGTGGCCGGGTACGCCGTCGAGCTCACCGACGGCCAGGTCGTCACCCTGGGCGAGGTGGAGGACGCCGCACCCCAGGGAGTGGTGACCTCCAAGGCCGACCCGAAGTTCACCGCCGCGATCCAGGCCGCCGTCCAGTACCTCATGGATCAGGGCATCTGGCAGAAGATCCTGGAAAACTGGGGCGTGAAGGACGCCGCCCTGACCACCGCAGAACTCAATCCCGCAGTGAAGGAGTGAGCCGTGACCGCCTCCCCCGCCTCTGACGACGAGAAGGTCGCTCTCAACAACCCCAAGCCGGTCCCCCGCCCGGGGACCTGGATCAGTGCCGCGATCGTGACGGTTCTGGGGGCCATGCTCATCCACGGCCTGGTCACCAATGAGAAGTTCCACTGGTCCACGGTCTGGTTCTTCCTGCGTGAGGTCCACGTGGTCAAGGCCGTCGGGTGGACGCTGCTGCTGACCTTCATGGCCATGGCCATCGGCATCGTCCTAGCGGTGACGACGGCGATCCAGCGCCAGTCCTCCAACCCGGTGCTGCGCTGGGTGGCACTGGCCTACCTGTGGTTCTTCCGTGGGACCCCGATCTACACCCAGCTGGTGTTCTGGGGGGCGCTGTCAGCGCTCTACCAGAAGCTCAGCCTGGGTATCCCCTTCGGCCCCGAGCTGCTGACCTTCAAGACGACGACGGTCTTCACCCCCTTCGTCGCAGCGATGCTGGGACTGGGCATCAACGAGGGCGCCTATCTCTCCGAGATCGTCCGTTCGGGCCTGAACTCGGTGGACAAGGGCCAGAGCGAGGCCGCCGGAGCCCTGGGCATGAGCAGGGGTCAGATCCTGCGCAGGATCATCCTGCCACAGGCGATGCGGGTCATCGTGCCGCCCACCGGCAACGAGACCATCTCCATGCTCAAGACGACCTCCCTGGTGCTGGCAGTGCCCTTCACCCTGGACCTGACCTTCGTCACCAACTCCTACGCGTCGCTGACCTACCAGATCATCCCACTGCTCATTGTCGCGGCCATCTGGTACATCATCATCACCTCGATCCTCATGGTGGGACAGCACTACATCGAGCGCTACTACGGCAAGGGCTTCGACTCTGACAAGGCCTCCGCCGCCTCCGGCCGGGGGCTGTCGGCCCGCCAGCAGGCGATCCTCAACGCCCACACCACCAAGGACGATCCCTTCCTGGAGGTCACCCCATGAGCACATCCACTCACGCCGCAGCTGAGACGCCGAAGGTTGAGATCAGCGACCTGCACAAGCTCTTCGGCGAGCTGCACGTGCTGCGCGGTATCGACCTCATCGTGCCCCCGGGATCGGTCACGGTCCTCATCGGCCCCTCGGGCTCGGGAAAGTCAACGCTTCTGCGTTGCATCAACGAGCTGGAGTCCATCGACGCCGGCCGGGTCAAGGTCGACGGCGAGCTCATCGGGATGCGCGAGGTCGAGCGCGGTGGGCGCACCGAGCTGCACGCCCTGTCGGACAAAGCCCGGGCTGCACAACGCGCCAAGATCGGCATGGTCTTCCAGCGCTTCAACCTCTTCCCCCACATGACGGCTCTGGAGAACGTCATGGAAGCTCCGGTTCAGGTGAAGAAGATCCCCAAGACCAAGGCACGAAAGCGCGGTATCGAGCTGCTGGAGCGGGTGGGGCTGGGTGATCGTCTGAATCACTATCCCTCCCAGCTCTCCGGCGGTCAGCAGCAGCGGGTGGCGATCGCCCGGGCGCTGGCGATGGACCCCGAGCTCATGCTCTTCGACGAGCCGACCTCGGCCCTGGATCCCGAGCTGGTGGGTGAGGTGCTTCAGGTGATGAAGGACCTGGCAGCGTCCGGGATGACGATGGTCGTGGTCACCCACGAGATGGGCTTCGCCCGTGAGGTCGGTGATCAGCTGATCTTCATGGACGGCGGCGTCATCTGCGAGTCCGGTGACCCCGTGGAGGTCCTGGACAACCCGCAGGCCGAACGGACCCAGGCCTTCCTCTCCTCGGTCCTCTAGGGCAGGCAGGTCAGGAGGCCCGGTCCCAGGCGCCATCGTCCCAGGAGGTCAGGCTCCACCCGGCACCGGGATCGCCGTCGACGACGGTGATCCCGGTGTTGTGCATGGGACGCTCGGCGATCCACAGCGGGTCCACGCCGCCTCCGGGCGCTGCCTTGAGGGAGGACCACAGACGCAGAGCGGTGCCGTGGGAGACGAGCAGGGCCGCCGAGTCTCCCGTCCGGGCGGTCTGCTCGGCGATCCGGCGGACGACGTCGTCGAAGCGCCGGAGCGTGTCGCTGCCGTCCTCAGGGGACCCGGGGATGCGGCAGGCGGGGCGTCCGGCCATCCATGCGCGGGTGGTGTCCACGTAGCAGGCCACCGAGCGGGCGTCGGTGTTCATCTCCAGATCCGCGGCCAGAACCTCCCGCAGGCCCGAGTCGACGGTGGCGCTCAGGCCGGTGGCCGCCTCGATGGGGGCGATGGTCTGACGCGCACGCAGGATCGGGGAGACCCACAACGAGCCCAGCCCCTCGAGCAGGCCGGCCTGCTTCAGACGGCTCGGCAGCCCGTCGGCCTCCCGGAGGCCCACGTCATCCAGAGGATGCCCGGGGAAGGCGGTATCGAGTGCCTGCATGACATTGGCGACGGTACGACCGTGGCGTACGAGAATGAGCCTCACGGCACCAAGTCTGCCAGGTCCGTGGCGGACCGGCCTTCGGCGCCGGTGCGATCCTTATCGCCCGGCCTCTCTCACCTGGTTCCCTATCAGCCTCGTCAGCTCCAGGGGTAGGGACCCGCTGAGGGCCTCCTACTCGGGCGGGCGCCGCCCGAGCGCCGCGTCCGAGAGAACTTCGCCGCACTGCTGGTGCGACGAGCCTGCTCGCCACGTCCCTTCGCCGAGCCCGCGGGGTGGCCCGCCGCCGAGCTCCGGCCCCGCCCAGGCGATGCGCTACTGGCCGATGGGGTCGGCGCGGATGGGGGCGAGTCGTGGGTGCCGCCGTCGGAGAAGACGATGCGCTCGACCACGGCACGGGTGTGGCGTGCGCTGCGACGATAGAGGTCCTCGAGCTCGCGCTCCCTGCCGCTGCCCAGGCCGACGAGGCGACCCACCAGCCGGATCTCACGGATCTGGACCGGCAGGACCTGGGCTCGGGGCCCGGAGGCGCGCCCGGTGCCCAGGACGATCGCGGATCGCAGCCGGCTGGCCAGGATCCAGGCGGCGACCAGTACTCCCCCGTCGTCGGCACTGAGCAACCCGGCCTGGACCGCGGCCTGAAGCGCCCCAATGGTCGAAGTGGTCCGCAGCCCGGCGATCCGACCGGCATGGGCCAGCTGAAGCACCTGGGCGCTCCACTCCACGTCACTGAGCCCTCCGGGGCCGAGCTTGAGGTGGCGGGCGGGGTCGATGCCGCGAGGCAGACGCTCGGTCTCCACGCGGGCCTTGATCCTGCGGATCTCTCGCAGGTCCTGGGTGCTCAGCCCGCCCTCGGCCCAGCGCAGAGGGTTGATGAGCTCCTCGAAGCGCCGACCCAGATCGCCGTCCCCGGCACATGCCCTGGCACGCAGCAGCGCCTGACGCTCCCACAGGGCCGACCAGCGCCCGTAGTACTCGCCGTAAGCTGCCAGCGAGCGGCTCATGACGCCCTGGCGGCCTTCGGGCCGCAGATCGGAGTCCACCTCAAGGGGATGGGGACGCGCCGAGGCAAGGAGCCCGACCACCTGCTTAGCGACAGCCTCGGCCTCCTGGGCGGCCGCGGCATCATCCGCACCGTCGCGGGACTCGTGGACGAACAGCACGTCCGCGTCGGAGGCGTACCCGATCTCATGGCCTCCCAGACGTCCCATGGCGACGACGGAGTGGCTGGCAAGCGCCGCGCGCCAGTGCCCGTCGGCGTCGGGTCCGGTGGCGACCGCCTCGATGCCGTCGCGCTGGGCGATGACCAGTCCGGTGGCGATCGTCAGCGCCCCGCCCAGGACCGCGTCGGTGGCGTCGGTGAGGATGGAGGCGGTGCGCTCCGGATCAATGGCGTCCAGGCAGTCCGCCAAGGAGGCGCGGACCTCCTCGCGGGCACGCACTCTCAGGATCGCCTGGACCGCCTCGAGCGCCTGCTCAGCCAGCGCGGAGTCATCGGGGCCGCTGAGGCTGCGCCGGCGCAGGATGGCGGCGATCTCCTCCGCCAGTGCTCCGGGGCGTCTGGGTTCGAGCTCGGCGTCGTCGTCGAGCCAGGCGATGGACTCGGGGAACTCCGCGAGGCGCTCGGTGGCCCAGTGGGCGCTTGAGAGCACCTGGCACAGTCTGCGCGCGGCCACCGGCGAGTCGCGCAGCATGGCCAGGTACCAGTGCGAGCCGCCGATGGCCTCCGACAGGCGGCGGAAGGACAGCAGGCCGAAGTCGGGGTCGGCGCCCTCGCCGATCCAGCCGATGATGACCGGCAGCAGCTGGCGCTGGATGGCTGCTCGGCGACTGACCCCCTCAGTGAGAGCCTGGATGTGTCGCAGCGCCCCGTCCGGATCCGTGTAGCCGACGGCGGCGAGTCGCTCGCGTGCCGCCTGGGGGCTCAGCGCCATCTCGTCCGCGCTGAGAGTGGCGGCGAAGCTCAGCAGCGGGCGGTAGTAGATCTCCTGGTGAAGGGCGCGCACGCGCCGGCGCAATTCCTTGAAGTCATCCCAGAGGCTGTCTCCCCGGCCCAGACAGGTGGAGACGCCGCGCTCGATGCGACGCAGATTCTCCTCCCTCTGCGGCAGGTTGTGGGTCCTGCGCAGGCGGAAGAGCTGACTGCGGTGCTCCAGGAGCCGCAGGGCCTTGTAGCAGCTGCTCATGGCCGCGGCATCGGCCCGACTGACGTAGCCGCCCGCGCTGAGCGCGTCGAGGGCCTCCAGGGTGCCGGGTACGCGCAGGCTCTCATCGGAGCGGCCATGGACGAGCTGGAGGAGCTGGACAGTGAACTCCACGTCCCTCAGACCTCCGGGCCCCAGCTTGATGCGCCGGTCCACACCGCCGCGCGGCACAGACTCCTTCTCCACCCGGCGACGCATGGCACGGGCGTCCTCAACGAAGTTCTCCCGCCGGCTGGCCTCCCACACGAAGGGCGCCACCCCTTGCTCGTAGCGGGCGCCGAGCGCCATGTCCCCGGCGCAGGCTCTGGCCTTGAGCAGGGCCTGGAACTCCCAGGAGGCGGCCCATCGCCGGTAGTAGGCCAGGTGGGAGTCCAGGGTGCGTACAAGCGCGCCGTCCTTGCCCTCCGGGCGCAGCGCCGTGTCCAGCGGCCACAGTGGCGGCTCAGGCGCGGTGGCGGAGACGACGTGGGCGAGCTCGGTGGCCAGGCGGGTGCCGACGTCCACGAGGAACTCCTCGCTGAGCGGCTCCCCTACGGTCTGAGAGTGCTGGGCCTGGCCGACCACGTAGACGACGTCGACGTCGGAGATGTAGTTGAGCTCGTATGCCCCGGTCTTACCCATGGCGATCACGGCTAGGGCCACCTCGTCCGCCTGAGGTCCGACAGCGGCGCGGGCGACGAGCAGGGCTGCGTCCAGGGCGGCGTCGGCGAGCTCCGCCATACGGTGACAGACGGTCGGGACATGCTCAATCGGGTCCGCGCTGGTGAGGTCATCGGCGACGATCGCCGTGAGACGGTTCCGATAGGCGCGCCGCAGCGCGGCAGTCGCCCGGTTGACGGCCGGGCCGGGACCGTCCGGGGCCCGAGTATCACCATCGCTGCCTGAGGCCTCTGCGTCCGAGGAGCCTGTCTGTCCCAGCGAATCCTGAACCACCCGCCGCAGCGCCTCGCGTACGTCGGGCTCAGAGGGGACATCCCATGCCTTGGCCGGTGCAAGAGCCGTGAGGTGCTCGGGGTGGGCCACGAGAAAGTCCCCCAGGGCCTGCGAGGCTCCCAGGACTGCGAGCAGACGTTGCCTGTGCTCGCGCGTCTCAGCGGCGTGCTCGGTGAGGATGCTGCGCAGAAGTGCCGCAGGCGCACGCGTGCACCCGGGGTCGGCGTCCTCCGGTGAGGCCCGGAGGCGTGACTCGGATGCGGTCACGGCCTCGGCCAGTCGGACGAGGCTGAGCAGGGCCATGTCGGGATCGGCGGTGAGGGCCAGGGCCTCGATGAGCTCCTCTCGGCCGGCTCCGAGTCGCACGTCACCCAGTCGGCTGCCTGGCCGCCCGGAGCGGTCTGCGCGGGAGCGGGTGGGTGTGGTCCCCGTGCTACCGACGTCGTCGGTCTCATCGTCTGCAGGAAGGAGGGGCAGCAGCGCGGGGTCACCCAGGAGCGCTCCGGCGCGGGTGGCGTTCTGGAAGCCGGCCCGCAGCAACAGGGTTCTGGGTGAGGAGCTGTGCCGTGAGGGCGCCCCGACCGGCGGGCGATTGTCGCTCTGGTCTCTCACAGCTGCCTCCTGCTGCGATCAGGCGCGGGGGAAGAACTGGCTGAGCTCGAAGTCGGTGACCTGGGCGTCGTAGGCCCGGTACTCACGGCGCTTGTTACGCAGGAAGTACTCGAAGGTGTCCTCCCCGAAGGTGTCGGCCACCAGGTCGGACTGCTCCATGGCCGCCACTGCGCTCTTGAGCGAGGTGGGCAGGGCGTGGATCCCCAGAGCCTTGCGCTCCATCTCGGACAGGGCCCAGACGTCGTCCTCTGCCTCGGGGGGAAGCTCATAGCCCTCCTCGATGCCCTTGAGCCCGGCTGCCAGGATGACCGCATAGGCCAGGTAGGGGTTGGCCGAGGAGTCGATGCCGCGGTACTCCACGCGCGCGGACTGGGCCTTACCGGGCTTGTGCATGGGCACCCGCACCAGGGCGGAGCGGTTGTTGTGGCCCCAGCACACGTAGCTGGGGGCCTCGTCGCCGCCCCACAGGCGCTTGTAGGAGTTGACGTGCTGGTTGGTGACGGCCGTGATCTCCGAGGCGTGGTACAGCAGTCCGGCGATGAAGGAGCGTCCGGTGGCGGAGAGCTGGTACTGGCCGGAGGGGTCGAAGAAGGCGTTGCGGTCGCCCTCGAACAGGGAGAAGTGCGTGTGCATGCCCGAACCGAACTCGTCGGGGAAGGGCTTGGGCATGAAGGTGGCCAGGCAGCCCTCCTCCAGGGCGACCTCCTCGACGACGGCGCGGAAGGTCATGATGTTGTCCGCCATGGACAGGGCGTCGGCGAAGCGCAGGTCGATCTCGTTCTGGCCGGGGCCGCCCTCGTGGTGGGAGAACTGCACCGAGATCCCCATCTGCTCCAGCATGAGAATGGCGTGACGCCGGAAGTCGTGGGCGGTGCCGCCGGGCACGTGGTCGAAGTAGCCGGCGTCGTCGGTGGGGCGGATACGCCCGTCGGCGTCGCGGTTGACCAGGTAGAACTCGATCTCCGGGTGGATGTAGCACGTGAAGCCCGCCTCGGCGACGCGGGCGAGCTGGCGCTCGAGCACGGAGCGGGGGTCGGTGCGGGCGGGCTCGCCGTCAGGGGTGAGGACGTCGCAGAACATACGGGCCACGCCGTTGGCTCCGTCTCGCCATGGGAGCATCTGGAAGGTGGAGGGGTCGGGGGCGAGAAGCATGTCGGACTCGAATACACGGGTCAGTCCTTCGATGGCCGAACCGTCGAAGCCGATTCCCTCCTCGAAGGCGCTCTCGACCTCGGCCGGGGCGATCGCCACGGACTTGAGCTGTCCGGACACGTCTGTGAACCACAGGCGGATGAAGCTGATGTCGCGTTCCTCGATGGCTCGGAGCACGTACTCCTGCTGCTTGTCCATGGTGCCTCCTCAGCGTGGGGTGCGGCAGCGGGCCGACGGCATGTTCGGCCGCATATCCGCCTGAGACGTTCTTACCTGGGACCAGCCTAGTGCGCGGGTGCGTCGGGCAGGTTTCGAAGATCGCCCCCGGTGAAGGCGGCACAACGAGTTCAGCGGCGCGCCGAAGCCTCCCCTGACCTCGGGTAGCCTCGGGCCCATGGCTACACCCGAGTCCCCTTACGGATCCTCCGTCGCCGTCGGAGGCGGCAAGCCCGTGCGTGTTCATCACCTCGCCGCAGCAAAGAACGATGGCACCAAGCTCGTCATGCTCACCGCCTACGACGCCGTGACTGCCCAGATCCTGGACGCGGCCGGAACCGACATGCTGCTGGTGGGCGACTCGATCGGCAACGTCATGCTCGGGCACGACTCGACGCTGCCGGTGGAGCTGGACGAGATGGTGGTGGCCACGCGCTCGGTGGCGCGGGCGACCAAGCGCGCACTCGTGGTGGCCGACCTTCCCTTCGGCACCTACGAGGCAGGTCCTGAGCAGGCGCTGGCCAGCGCGGTGCCCCTCATGAAGGCGGGGGCCAACGCCGTCAAGCTCGAGGGCGGCAGGCCCCGGGCGGCAAGTGTGCGCGCGCTGACCCAGGCGGGCATCCCTGTGGTGGGGCACCTGGGATTCACTCCGCAGAGCGTCAACATGCTCGGGGGCTTCCGGGTCCAGGGGCGCGGCGAGGCCGCAGAGGAGCTGCTGGCCGACGCGCGTGCGCTGGCCGAGGCGGGGGCGATCGCCCTCGTTCTGGAGATGGTGCCCGAGCCTCTGGCCGCGCGCGTCACCGAGTCGCTCGCGATCCCCACGATCGGTATCGGCGCAGGTGCCCGCTGCGACGGTCAGGTCCTCGTGTGGACGGACATGGCCGGGATGACGGAGTGGTCACCGCGTTTCGCCCACCAGTTCGGTCAGGTCGGCCAGGCACTGCAACAGGCGGCCGCCGGCTACGGCGCCGCAGTGCGTGAGGCCTCCTTCCCGGCTGAGAAGCACTGGTTCAGCGCCTGACGGCGACAAGACCTGTCACGCACATGGAAGAGGTCTTAAGCGCCTCGTCTGAAAGGACAAAGGACGAGTCCCCCGAGTCGGACGTCTGCTCCTATGCTGACACCATGAGTTCTTCGGCTTCCCCTGCGCCCTCGGCCTCACTGGCCGACCGCGCACCACGCGGTACGCTCACTCCCGGAACCCTCAGTCCTGAACGGCATGTTCCTGCATCCATCGAGCGTCCCGAGTACATGTTTCACGACGGTCCCGAGCGCGTGACGGCCTCGGAGATCAAGGACGCCGAGACGATCGAGCGGATCCGGGTGGCGAGCCGACTGGCCGCCCGCGCCCTGGCCGAGGCCGCCAAGGCGATCGCCCCGGGGGTGACCACCGACGAGATCGACCGGATCGCGCACGAGTACCTGTGCGACCACGGCGCCTATCCCTCCTGCCTGGGATACATGGGTTTCCCCAAGTCGATCTGCACCTCGATCAACGAGGTCATCTGCCACGGCATCCCCGACTCGACCCGTCTCAACGAGGGCGACCTCATCAACCTCGATGTCACCGCCTACATCGGTGGAGTGCATGGAGACACGAACGCCACCTACGCCGTCGGCGAGGTGGACCCTGAGACGGAGCTGCTCATCGACCGGACCCGCACCGCGATGGAGCGGGGCATCAAAGCAGTCAAGCCGGGTCGCGAGGTCAACGTCATCGGACGGGTCATCGAGGCCTACGCCAAGCGGTTCGACTACGGGGTGGTGCGTGACTACACCGGCCACGGAGTCGGCGAAGCGTTCCACTCCGGTCTCATCATCCCCCACTACGACGCCGCCCCCCTGCACGACGACGTCATCGAGACCGGCATGGTGTTCACCATCGAGCCGATGCTCACGCTCGGCAGCATCGACTGGGAGCAGTGGGACGATGGCTGGACGGTGGTCACCAAGGACCGCTCCCGTACTGCGCAGTTCGAGCACACCCTGGTGGTCACTGACGACGGGGCCGAGATCCTCACACTGCCCTGAGTTACCTGGGTGCAGGGCAGAACTCCCCATCCGAAAGTGTCCCATTCTCTGTTCATCCACGTCTGTCCACGTTGCCTGATAACGAGGTGACGACGTATCGTCCGTGGGCAGCGGACGTGTCGGTTCCGTTTCCAGGGAGCCGCGCAGCGAGTCCCGCCCTTTCCCCTTCCGGAGGTTCACATGGCTTTGCGCTTCAATCCACCACCGAACTGGCCCGCGCCGCCAGAGGGCTTCGAGCCGCCCGCGGGTTGGCAGCCTGACCCCGCATGGGGGCCGGCGCCCGAAGGCTGGCAGATCTGGGTTGACGACTCCGCCCCTTCCAGCGGATCAGCCGCCTCGGCTGCGGGCGCGGCCACGGAGGCCGACCCGGCATGGGCACCGACCCAGGCCGTATCGACCGCCCCGACTGCACAGATGGGCACCAGCGCTCCGGTTGCCGACCCGACCGGCCTGTCCGCCTCAGCCCCTTCGGGTGACTACGCCGGCCCGGCGGCGGGCCCCAGTCCGTATGCAGCCAACATGGACTACGCCCAGTCCCCCACACCGTTCCAGAATCAAGGCGCTCCTGGAGGCCCGCAGCCTCCTGTCAGCAACTGGCAGCCCGGAGCCGTCGGAGGGCCGGGAGGGACCGGGGGCGGCTCCAAGCCGATCACCCAGCAGTGGTGGTTCTGGACCGGCGCCGCGGTACTCGTGGTAGTACTCGTCATCAGCGGTGTCGTGTGGGCCATGAGTGGCTCTGATGACGATGGTGGTTCCAACAAGGCCGGCCAGAGCACCTCGCAGAGCAGTAAGCAGGATTCGTCAACGAAGGACAAGCCCAAGGACTCAGGTGCGTCTGCCGGAGCGTCCGCAGATTCGTCACAGGGAAGCGACGGCCCCGGGTCGGACCCGAAGAACCCCATCGATCCCACCAAGTCCTCCATCGAGTTCAAAGCCACTAAGATCTCTGACGACCCGAACGCCACGGTGACCGTCAGCATCGGGGCGGTTGAGTGGAACGCGAATGAGGACATCAAGGCGACCAACAAGTACATCTACCAGGACCCGCCCGCCGGCAAGGTCTACATCCGCGTCCCGGTAGAAATTTCTTACAAGGGCAAGGGACAGTACCAGAAGTACGATCTGCACATCGACTACTCCCACGACGGCAACACCTCGGGAAGCGAGTCGTTCATCGACGACTCCATGTTCAACCAGCAGGACATGCCTCGAGACGGGGGCTCTGCGAAGGGAAACTTCGTCTTCCTCGTGGATCAGGCCACCGCCAATGACGGCAAGGGCGTGTTTGCCGTCACGGGGTTCTCCGGCAACGATGAGGTGTACGTGGCTGCAAAGTGAGCCGCTCACCTGACGCATGAGGGTGGGGCCAACCAGACGATTCTGGTTGGCCCCACCCTCATGTGCTGGTCGAGGTGAGACGGACGAGCCGACCTGTACGCCGGGTTCTGTTGCCGCCCGCCGTTACCGATCCGGGCGGTGGCGACCATTCATCTTGGACCACTGTCACCAGTGGCCTCGTGCGACCTACCCGCTGACTCGGGCGAGCAGCCCTCGAGCGCCAGCTGTGCGGTCTTGCTCCGGGCGGGGTTTACCGAGCCGCGGCGGTCACCCGTCGCGCTGGTGGGCTCTTACCCCACCCTTTCACCCTTACCCACCGGCATGCGGTGGGCGGTCTGCTCTCTGTGGCACTGTCCCGCGGGTCACCCCGGGTGGCCGTTAGCCACCGCCCTGCTCTGTGGAGCCCGGACGTTCCTCAGCCCTGCACCACCACAAGGGCGATGACAGGTACCGCGGCCGCCCGGTCGGCTCGTCCGCACGGGACAGCATAGCGGCATGGCGCGCCGTCGGAGCCCGAGTGCCTGACGTACCTGACGAAGGCCCGACCTTCGGCAGGTACGTCACGTCTTATCATGTGCGGATGCTGATCCTGCTGCCTCCCTCCGAGGGGAAGACCGCTCCGAGCAGCGGCCCGTCACTGGACCTCGCTTCGCTCCTGGACGCCGAGCGGCTCACCGCACCGCGACGCACGGTGATGTCCGCACTGGCCGAGGTGAGCCGGGGTCCTGACGCCGCGTCCGTTCTGGGGCTGGGACCGCGTAGCGCGGAGCAGACGAGGACGAACCTGTCGCTGGAGACCTCGCCCTGCGCACCCGCCTATCAGCTGTTCACCGGAGTCCTGTACGAGGCCGCGAACCTCGAGTCGATCGCCGCGCAGACGACGGGGCGCAGCGCCCTGGAGCGCCACTGCGTCATCTTCTCGGGCCTGTGGGGCGCGCTCTCCCCTACCGATCCGGTGCCCGACCACCGACTGTCGATGGGAGCATCGCTGCCGGGACCGGGACGACTCCCGTCATTCTGGAAACCGCACCTCGCCCCGGTGCTCAAGGACAGGGGCGCACCGGGCCTGGTGGTCGACTGTCGGTCAGCCGACTATGCGGCCGCCTGGAAGCCGTCTGCCAGCGACGGTGTCGAGATCATGACGGTACGAGTGGTACGCGTCGCCAACGATGGCTCCCGCAAGGTGGTCTCGCACATGGCGAAGCAGGCTCGGGGGCTCCTCACCGGCGCGCTTCTCAGTGCCGTTGCCGCCGGGACCCTGTCGCCCGATGCGCACGCGGACGACGTCGCCGCTCTCGCCGCACGACTGAACAGCGTCGACGACGTCGAGGTCTCCGAGGCGGATCGGCAGGGGCGACGAGTCCTCACCCTGGTGACTCGTTGAGGACAGTCACGCCACCGTGCACAGCGGATAGGGGATCCGGAGGCAGATGCGCCCCGTCCTGAAACGCTGCTGTCAGATATCCATCCGTACGACGATGACGTCGTTCTCCTCGGCGTGGATCACCTCATCCTTCGGAGCGGCCGCGATCCGCGCCAGCTCCTGGGGGCTGATCTCGACGGCACCGCCCTCAACGGCGCGTCCCCGCAGGGCCACCGCGCCGAGGCCCCCGGTGGAGGTGCGAACAGCCTCATAATCAGCCAGCAGCACCGTCTCGATGGTGCCCGCCAGGTCCGCTCGCTGGTTCTCCAGGGACTCGATCTCCTCATCGAGGCGGGCGAACTCGGTGTCACGCTTGGCGGTGAGCTCGCGTCCGGCGGCGCGGATCTCGGCTTCCTCCCGACTGAGCCGCTCGGACTCCTCCCGAGCGGAATCGAGCGCCTCCATCGCGACGATCTGCGCCTCCTCGAGAGCCGACTGGCGCTGGCCGAGCTGGTCGATCTCACCCTGGATGGCGGACAGGTCACGGGCCGCGCTGCTGCCGGAGTGGAGACGCTCGCGCAGCACCTCGGCACGGCGCACCACCTGAGCGACCTCGTCCTCGCTGCGGGTGGCCTGCGCCTTGGCCTCGCTGAGGGCGGCATCGGCCTGAATGGCGGCTCGCTTATTGGCCTTGAGGCGCTCGATGACCGATTCAATGCGGGCCAGGACCGGAAGGTGCTTGCGCTCGTGACGCAGCCGTGCCAGGCGGGAGTCGAGGTCCTGGAGGTCGATGAGAAGGCGCTGCTGGGCAATGGGTGCGCTTGTCACGGCGTGTGCTCCTTCAGGTGCGTACAGGTTGGTGCTGCGAATCCTCTCATGATCCTCTCACGCCCGGTCTGATCCGGTGGACAGGCGCAGTACCCAGGGGTCCGTGACAATGCGGGAGACCTGGACCGCCAATGAGCCCCCATGGGAACGGGCTCCCTCCTCGAGCCGGCGGGCGAGGGGCTCCAGACCGACCCACTCGGTGGCCCAGTGCGTTCCGCACAGAAGGTAGGGGCGACCTTCCTCCAAGTGCTCGGAGGCGGGGTGGTGGCGCAGGTCGGCGGTGAGGAAGACGTCGGCACCTGCCTCACGAGCCCGTTGCAGAAGAGAGTCTCCCGCCCCACCTGAGACGGCGATGCGCTCGACGACGGCGTCGAGGTCCCCACCCACGAGGAGGCCGGGCGCCGAGTCGGGCAGGACTGCGGCGACGTCGGAGGCGAGCTGACGCAGGGTGACGGGGTGTGGGAGCACGCCGATGCGACCGATGCCCTGGTCCGGGGATGCCGGGTCTGGTTCCAGAGGGGAGGCCGAGGTGAGGCCCACACGGTCGGCGAGGGCCTCGGCCACTCCCCCGTGAGCGGCATCGAGGCTGGTGTGGGCGTTGAGGAGTGCGATGCCGGCACGGATGAGGCGGTGAATGGAGCGGCCCTTGGGATCGGTGGCCGCAACGTGGTCGGTCCCGCGCAGATAGAGCGGGTGGTGGGTGATGATCATGTCGACATCGGAGTCGATGGCCTCGTCGACGACGGCAGCTACAGGGTCGACGGCCAGCAGAATGCTTCGCACCGGGTCGGCGGGATCTCCGCAGATGAGCCCGTTGGAGTCCCACGACGCGGCCAGGCCGGGAGGCGCGGCCGCCTCCACAAGGGCGACGACGTCGCCAACCGTCAAGGAGCCTTCCGGGGTATTCCGGGAGGTCTCGCGTCCGGCCTCAGAGGATGCGGGTACAGGGGTGTGACTCATGCGACCAGGCTAGCGGCAAGGCCGGGGATTCCTAAGACCTGACGACGTCGATGCGGCCCAGGCCGTCCACATGCCGGGGGCGCCGCCGGAACACAGTCGGGAAAACGACCGACGCAGCCGCCATCTGGGGTAACCTACTTCCGCGCTGCCGGGCCCCTCCGGTGCTGGCAGCGTCGGCCTCCTCGACGCCGTCGGCGTCACGGCCGCGCCCCCATAGCTCAGCGGTTAGAGCAGCGAGCTTATACCTCGTGTCGTGCCTGATAAGCACAAGGTCCTGGGTTCGAATCCCAGTGGGGGTACTGACGTGCCCAATACTTGAATATCAGAGCACTTCGCCCCCGTGGTGGAATCGGTAGACACCGCGACCTTAAAAGTCGCTGCCTACGGGCGTGCGGGTTCGAGTCCCGCCGGGGGCACCAGCCAGCTCTTACCTGAACCCACCCCAGTCGAAACAGGCTGGGATGCGGTTCCAGATGTTGAACAACGCTCACCCACCAGGGTGGGCGTTGTTCGTGTTGTGGAGCTCGTGGGCTCGTCGCCGGCGGTGGGCGGTGTAGTCGAGTTGTCGGGCTGAGCCGCGTGCTGCAGGTAGTGCGTGTGAGCGGCAGTGTGCAGGCTGGGGCTGGCCAGCTGGTCGAAGGGTGGGACGAGCAGGGCGCTAAGGCGAGTGCCAGAGCCGGTATCGGCAAGGTGGACGGGGTGAGGCTTCAGGGTTGGTGTGTCAGCATCGGTAGCTCCTCCCCCACTGGCATCGCTCATTCTTTCTTTTTCTCCGGCGCTGTGCTGCTCATCGTGTGCACTCGTATTGCGCCTGCCTGCTTGGTCATGGTCAGGGTCGGCCGAGAGTGAGGTGCTGCCCTCACCGACTGTCTCCTTACCTGCTGCATCCTTATCCACTGGCCCGCCAGCATTGGCAGCATCGCTCGTTCCTTCACCTGGCAAGATGACCCGTCCCTCCTCATCGACCAGTGGGTTCACTAGGACCCGCTCGAAGAAGACTTGGTTGAGCAGCTTCTTCAGGTGCGGTGGGGCGGCCGTGTAGAGGCGGTGGCAGTCTTCGAGGAGGTCAAGGGCCTGGGTGAGGTGCTGGCGGACTTCGGTGGCGTCGGCTTGGTAGGCGGTTAGTTGGCGCTCGATATGGTTCAGCTCGCTCGTGAGCTTGGCTTGTTCTTCTTTGAGGAGCTCCAGGGGGACGGCTCCTTCGTAGTGGGCATGAAGGAGACGACGTCGTCTGTCCTCGATGTTGGTGCGTCGGGTGGTGAGGGAGCGCACTGCCTTGTCCTTCTCCCCTTCGATCTGGCTTAGCTCGTCGTGGAGGTAGTGCTCGATCTGCGTTCTGTCTGCTGTACTGAGCTGGATGGTTCGGTAGAGGTCTACCATCCGGTCTTCGACGACGTCGATGAGGACGGCGGTGAAGGCGCAGTCGTGGAGGCGGCAGCGGCGGGCGCAGACGAAGTAGGGGTAGATGGTGCCCTTGCTGTTCTTAGCGTTTTGGACGGACAGACGCGCCCCGCACTGGCCACAGACGACAGTGCTCTTGAGGAAGTGGTTGTGGATGCGCTGGCGCTCCCCATAGCGCCGCGAGGCCAGGATGGCTTGGACGGTCTGCCAGGTCTGGCTATCTACCAGCGGTTCATGCTTACCGGGGTACTCCACGCCCTGGAACGTGACGATGCCCTTGTAGTAGGGGTGGCGCAGGATCTCGTGCAGGCGCGTGGCCGTGATGGGCTTGGCGCAGCGCCGCGGCGTAGGCGGAATACTCAGGCCGAGAGTGTTGAGATGGTCGGCTAGCTGCCGCACCGTCCAGTTACCTGTCGCATACTCCGTGAAGGCCAGTCGCACCAGTGGTGCGCGCTCCTCATCCAGAGCGACCGTCCGGATCTCCCGCCCGTTCTCGTCTCTGGCGCGGACGTTGATGTAACCGAGCGGTGCCTTACCCAGCGTCCCGCCGTTCCTGGCTTTCTCTCCCATCCCCTTAATGACCTCATTAGCCAGGTTCCGGGAGTAGAACTCAGCGATGCTACTCATAATGCCGTGCAGCAGCATCCCACCTGGCGTCTGGTCGATGTTCTCGCTGGTCGACACCAGCCGGACGCCAGCATCCTCGAACGCCCGGTTGATCTCCACATCGTCCGCCCGGTTCCGGGCTAACCGATCTAACTTATGGACAATGACATAGTCGATGCCGCCGTCTTCCTTGAGGTAGGCCAGCATCTTCTGCAGCTCAGGGCGGTTGGCACTACGAGCCGACTCACCCCGATCAGCGAACTCCTTAACCACCAGTGCACCCATCGACTGAGCCTTGCGCTTATTCGCTTCACGTTGAGCCGGCAAGGAGAAGCCTTCCTCCGACCCGCCACGCTGAGCCTGCTCCCGGGTGGAGACGCGGATGTATGAGACAGCACGTTTGGGAGTGAGTTGGGCCGCCATGGCGGTGAATGGATCGGGGGCGAGTGCGTCAGGCATGGTGCACCTCCTTGCTGGATTCGGTGGCTTGACTGGTTGCGCTGGTTGCACTGGCTTGGCTGGTATCGCCGGCCGTGCTTGTCTCGCGGGCATCTATGCCGTCAACTGCTTCACCGGCCTGGTCGACATCACTGGACTGGCCGGACTCCCCGACCTGATCGGCTCCGCCGGTTTCGCCAGGCTGGCTGCATTCACTACTCTGCTGGCGCTGTCGGCGGTCGTATTCTCTGAGCTCATCGAGCTGGCGCATCCACGCGCCTTCTTCGTCGTTCCACAAGGCTGGTGGGGTGCCGTCGCCGGGGTGCCAGCTGTTGAGGCAGACCAGGTGGGTGCCGGCCTGGACGAGCTGTTCAAGCACCGCGTCTGCTTCGGTGGTGGTGAGGTTGGGGGTGGGCCAGCCCGCCGTGATGACGTAGTCCACGCCACCGCGCTGGCAGGCATCGAGCAGCATGCTCAGCCCGTGCTGGCGCGTCTGTCGGTCGTGGAACTCGGTGACCAGGTTGAGACCGGCCGTTTCGGCGTAGTCCTCCACCAGGTCACGCTGGCGGGCGAGCTCGAAGGGGTAGCGGGCCGCGCCGTAGAAGATGGCGATTGGCCCGGTGCCTGCCGGGCCGTCCAGCGCGGTGGTTGGTACCTCCTCCAGTACCGCCGCCGGCTCATGTAGCTTATCTGGCGTATTCGTTGTGGTTTGTGTTGTCATCGGTGTCCTCCTCTCGTATTTCTTACTCTCTATCCGTTGTTTTGTGTTTCTTCTCTTTCTATTGACGCTCAGATGGATGGAAAAGTCCAGTCTGGTTTTCGCTTGACCTCTGGCGGCAATCCGCGAGTTTCCGTGCGGATCGCAGTTTGGTGGTTGTCTGCTGTGCGCAGTATTCGCCTCACCCCCCTCATATTTCCCCTCATCAGATGGGGTACTGCCGCGTTTCTCCTTTCTCGGGGGGATGTGCCTTCTTTTGGTGTGTCAGCGTGTCTGGTTGGTGGCCTGTGGGGTGGGGATGGCGGCGGGGCCGCCGTGGATCAGGGTGGGCAGCTGGTCGAGGCAGATGACGCGGAAGAGCTCGCACAGCAGGCCGGTGCTGTGGGCGATGGCTCGCTCCAGGCGGTGGCGTCTGCGGTCATTAGGCACCAGCCAGACCACCAGAGGGAAGACGCCGCCGTCGCCGGCCTGGCTGCTAGCGGCTTGGTGTTCCTGGTAGCGCCAGCAGGTGGCGATGACGCGGCCGGGGTTCTCGGTGGCGCGGTCGACCTCGACGAGGTAGCGGTCCTCATAGGCCGGGCTGGTGATGGTCACCGCCAGGTCGGGGCGCAGCACCTGTACCTGGCCGCTGGGGCTGAGCGCAGTGCGCCAGCAGTCCGGTTCCAAGGCGATCGCCGCCTCGGTGTCCGTCTCCTGGCGGATGGCCTCCTCGATGCTGGTGCGCACCTCCGTTATGGCGAGGAGGTGGTCTAGGAAGGTGGTCGACACCTCGCGGGGTCGCTGCCGCCGCGCCACCTCCTCTCCCTCATCTGCTGCCACACGGCGGTGGCCGCGGGTGGTGGCGGCCCAGATGGTCACGGCTGAGCCGCCCTGCCAGCCCCCGACCCGTCGTTCCAGGCTCGTTAGCAGGCGCTGCTGGGCCAGGCTGGCCAGGTGGCGCTGGGTCTGGCGCAGGGCCGAGCCGGGTGAGGCGTACTCCAGGGCGGTGAGCCTGGCGAGCTGCGTGGTGGTGGCGAAGCGGTGGGCCGCCACCAGGGCGAGCAGGCGCGCCTGCATCGGATGGATCGGCGCAGGCACCAGCGATGAGAACCGGGCCGTGCTCTTTGTGGGTGACCGGTTCATCGCTGGCCGCCTCCGCCGGGCCAGACGTGACCACACCAGGTGGGGTCAGTCACCGCCACTAATCGCCGAGAAAGGGCGGATTGCCGCCGCTTGCCGCGAGCCTTGAGTGCAGCGGTGCGTCGACCGACACGTCCACCGAGACGACGCCCCCACCCAGTGGTTCGCAGGCCAACATCGCTGCCGTCACCACTTCTACTTCGTCTGCAGCAGTGGTGCCAGGTCGTGTGCTCATGTACCGGTGGCGTCATGGTCGCCTCCTGCGGCCAATCGCGGGGCGGGGTCGCCCAGACTCAGCCTCAGTTCCGTTGCTGGTGCCGTCCGGGCCAACCTCATCCGGGGTGCCGGGCTTCAGTTCATCAGCCGTTCCTTCACTGGTCTCATCACTAGTGACATCAGTGGCGACAGTGGTCGTGTCCTGTAGCGTCGTCGTCGGGTTGTGTCGCTCATTCGCGTCGGCGGTGCTGGGTGTGCTGGCGCTGGTGAGGGCGATGAGGTCGGCTTCGGTCTGCTCGGCTGGGATGCCGTAGCGGGCGTGGCTGGCGGCGTAGAGCAGGGCTGGGTCGCGCACCGCTGGTGGGGCGGGCCGGGTGGCCAGGGAGAACCAGCCCGAGCGGTGTCCGTGGTGCATGACGGTGGCGTAGGCCTGGTACTGGGCCAGCAGCTGGAAGTCGGCCGCCTCCAGCTCCGGAGCCAACCGGGCTGCTGCGGCCGCGTCGGTCGCCGACAAGGCGAAGTACACCTTGGAGCGCGTGTTGGTCTCCACCGCCTGCATCATCTCGGTACTCAGCTGGCCGCGGTACTGGTGCGCCAGGTGGAAGGCCGCGCCCAGTGACCGGGCCTGGGCCAGGGCGTCGGCCAGGCTGCCCGGCAGCCCGGCTAGGAAGGCCTGGACCTCATCGATATACACGCTGACGATCTGCCGCCGCTGGGCCGGCTCTGCCTGGCGTGCCAGCAGGTGCTGCCACAGCTGCGAGACCAGCAGGGTCCCTAGCAAGCGGGCCGCTCCGGCTCCGAGCAGGCCCTGGTTGAGGTTGACCACCACGATGCGTCGGCGCTCCAGCAGATCCGCCAGCCCGAAGCGGGGCTGGGCCTGGCCCAGCATCGCCCGCAGTCCTGGGCGCAGCATCAGCTGGCGCAACTTGTTGAGCACCGGCGCTACCTCCACCGCCTGGGTCCGCACCGGCTTGGCCTCATACCCCTGCCAAAAGACATCCGTCCCCAGTGGGTCGGGTGGGGCCAGGGCCAGCACCCGGCGTCGGAAGGCCGGGTTGGTCAGCAGCGGTACCAGCCACACCAGCGTCGCCTGCGGGATGCGCGCCAACGTCAATAGCGCGGCGGAGAGCACATCGGCGGTGCGGATGCCCCAGCTGTCGCGAAACAGCTCGGCCAGCACCCCCAGCACCGCCTCCGCCGTCACCACCGCCAGCTCCGGCGGCCCAGCCAGCGGGTTAAACCCCACCGGGCAAGGATTGGTCGGATCCAGCACCACCACATCACCCGCCCGCTCCTGAGGCAAGCGCGCAACGAAGTCCGTCGCCAAGTCCCCCTTGGGGTCGAGCAGGAGCAGACCCCGGCCCTCAGCCGCATCAGCCAGCGCCAACGACAGCAGCACCGTCGACTTACCCACACCCGTCGGGCCTAGCAGATGCGTGTGGTAGACGGCGTCGGCAATCGGCAGACGCACCAACACGGTCTCTCCTGGCACCGCGCTGGCCCCGACGACGCGCTGGGACGACCCAGACCCCACCTCCGGCGGTGGGGCAATCTGGCGCGGGTGCCCACTACCCAGCAGCGGCAAGGGCAGCTCACCCACCGGCCAGCCCGCCATCGCCACAATCTCCACCGCGCCAAGCTCCAGACCCGCCCGCCACGGCCGCCGCACCCCATCCAGCTTGGCGGGGCTTTCTTCGCGGGCGCGCAGCCGCACCCCCGGCCCCTCCAGCAGGCGCAGCGCCCCCAGCAGCCCCTGCAGCAGCGCCCGCTGGCGCAGCGGCGAGGCCGCCCGCACCCCCAAGCGCAGACACCCCGCCGCCCGATGCCGCCCCACCTGCGCCCGCATCCGCCGACCCCGCTCACCAGTAGCAGAGGGCGGTGGCACCAGGCCGAGCAGCTCCAGCCAGCCCTGCGGCCCCACCCGCCCACACGCCTCCGGGCTAAAGCGCCGCCCCAGCTGCAGCTGAACCACCAACTCCTCGTCCTTAGCCGTCACCGCCAAAGCCGCCAGAACAGCCCGCACCACTGTCGTCAGCCGCTCCGTCGCCAGCCCCGCCCCGACCGGGCGGGCTGACACCACCACCGCTTGGCTCACCGCCCGTCGCGAGAAGCCACGAGACACCCGGCAGCCCGGCACCAGCTCACGCACCACCCTCGCCAACGGCTCACCAGCCCGCGAGCCCACCGCCCAGACCGCCTGACCACCCGAGGCGCGCAGCTCCAGCACCACCCGACCAAGCGAGCTGTCTGCCAGGATGCGCTCCACCAGACCCACCGCTGCATCCTGCGCGAGCGGCAGAGCAAACCGCAGCTGGTGCCACACCAAGGGCTGAGTAGGGCGGGCCATCACGGGGTGCCTCCCGGCGTGGAGGAGGGAGCAGTGGCCTCGTCGGTCTCAGCCGCACCGGTGCGATCCGGCAAGCCATGGGACGTAGTGGAGGGAGTGCCATGAGCCAAGTAGTGAGCGCCGTCATGACGCTGATGAGAACACCGTCCTGCCAAGCCACTCCCAGCCGATGCCGACACGGGCTCATTCGCAGCACAGCGCCCCACCGAGGCGACACGCTCACTCCTCGTGAAGACCTCAGCACCTGAGGAAACCGCATCATCCGCCGCTGGCTCCACAGCCTCGTCTGTCACCATTTGCCGCGCCAAGGCCAGCACGATCCGCGCCACCGCCCGATGATCCAGGCCGCTTCGCCGCACCGACACCAAGCGCACCCGCCGCGACGAACCAGGGCGACCACCAGCACGAGAGGCCATCATGAATGCCTCCTTGGGGAATGAAACCGCCGACCAGTCCGTCGCCGGCCATGGCCGGCAGGCTGGGTGCAGTGGTGACCAGCGCTCGGCTCCCTCACCACTCCCGTCGGCTGCGCCACCAGCGCACTGCCAGCCAGGCGGCGGCGCTCACGGCGAGCAGCCCGACGAGCCAGGGCCAGCTGCTTTGCACGATGGCGACGATCCACCTCAGCCCCATCGCGATCAGGAGCAGGCCGACGCCGCATCGCAGCAGACTGCCAGGCAGAGAACGCCTCGAATCGCTCATCATCACCATCTCCTCGAAGACTGCGCAGGGGGTACTTGTCTCGCCACGGCCGACTCATCGCAGGACCTCCTCACCGTTACCGCCGCCAGTGCCACCACCGACAGCGTCGTCTGCCTGCGTCCTCTGCGGCATCGCTTCTGCCTTCTCAACGCGCTCGCTGTACCGCGGCACGGCAAAGCCGGGGATGCGGATGTCGCTCGCTACTTGGTCGCCCCACACCGCCCAGGGCTGGTTCGACTCTGGCCGCCTGCGGGCAAACAGCTCCAGATACGGCCCAGGACTGACCCGCTCGATGATGGCGAACTGCTCCGCTGGCTTGCGCGAGTGCTCCGTAACGGGGGCGTTGAACCAGGTCGGCTGAGAACGCGAACCAAGCGGCGCTCTCCCCCGGGTGCAGAACAGCAGCTGCTCGGTGGCATTACGCAGCTGGTAGCGACCGCCCAGGCCAAGACGGAACTTCACCCAGGTCAGCGGGCTGCGCACCGTAAAGCCCCAGGCCTCAGCTACCTCATACGCCTTTGGCAAGAGCGCGTTCGTCGTCCACAGCCACAGGTGGGCATCACGGGCCGCCAAAGCTCCCACCGGCAAAGCCTTGATCCGCGCCAGACTCATCGTCCGGTAGTGCTTCTCACCGCCCTGCAACGGCCAGGGCGGATCGACCAGGATGGTGGCAAAGCCACCAGGCGGCAGGCCGGGGATGGTGGGTGATGAGCCAGCGCCTGGCTTCGTTACTGCGCTCACCTGTCTGGCCACCTCACCTCGCCAAGCCGCTGCTCCCCCAGCGCACGCTCGTCTTGTCTGTTTCGTCTGCTGCATGATGTCCCTCCTTTTTGTTCATACGTGCTATTTGCTCCGGGCGAGCCAGCTGCCAGCTATTTCGCGCATCGGCAGCTGGTTGCCCTTATCCCATACATTCCACGAACACTCGCGTGTTGCAAGGCTTCCCAATTCAGATTGCGAAGCGACGCGACACGCACCGCTTTTGATCCATTTCTGTGGTGCCACCCCAGGAAACAAAATGGACACATGCGCCACTTAGTGGCTATGAAAGTCGGTGCTGTAGTTTTTGCAACAAGCGAGCAAGAATCCTCAGAATGTGGGCGGAGAATGGAGCCGATTGCTCACGGCTGCCGCTCGTCCGACCGAGCCGGTCGCTGCTGCGTGCACCGCCTGGGACGCGGCCGCGGCGGGCGGTGCGAGGGCGAGTGAGCCGGCCAGGTAGGACGGGCCGCAGCCTCTGCCGTGCCGTCGCTGTCCACTCCATCCGGCACCGTGCCAGAAGACGCACCGCTACCACTGACACTGTTGCCACTGCTCTCGTCAGTGACACTGCCACCGCTGCTGGCACCACTCCCGCCATTGCTGGCGTCATGCCCTCCACCGGCAGCCGCTGCGTCCCGCACTGCCTGTTCGTTGTCCTGCAGCACCTGGGCCATGGCTGCTTGCATGGCTCGGCCTGCCTCTTGGCGTTGCTGGCTCAGCTCGCTGCCCAGGGCCAGGGCGGCTGCCCAGGATGAGCTGGCCGGCACGCCCGCCGTGTTCCCCGTTCTGGCCGCCTGGTGTGCGGAGCGCCAGCTGGCTGCCACCTCACCGGCCAGCTGACCGGCTTGGTAGCTGCTCGGCAATGCGGCAGACAGCGACAGCGCCGGCTCACCGACGGGCAGCGGCTGACTCGTTCCGCCGGGCGGTGCTTCCCGCCAGGCTGCCAGGCCATCGCGCACCCCGTGGGCGAACGCCCAGCCGATTGCGCCCACCACCGCCAGGCCGATGAGGGCAAGGATCCCGATTATGACCGTCATGATGAAACCTCCGAAGATGAGAAGAAGAGAAGAACGTGAGGAGAAGAAGCGCCGTCCCTGGGACTACAGCTGCCCGATCCGCTGCCCAGCACCCAGCGCGTACCCCGTGATGATCGCTTCGTAGAACTGAGCACCGCCGGGGGCGATGCGGGTCTGGGCCTCGGCCTGGGTGACCAGCGTGGCGATATTGGTCAGGACCTGGGAGGTCAGGAAGGCGCGGGCTTGCTCGGCCTGGGCCGCTACTTCTGCTTGGGCGGCGACCTGCTCGATCTCCCGCCTGGTTACCCGGGCCTGGCCGTTGCCCAGCACCACCCCCATCCGGGTGCGCTGGGGCGAGAAGAGACTGAGATTGGTAGAAGCCATGAGAGGAGTCCTTTCGAGACGAGAGGAAGGAAGAGAGAAAGAAGAGAAGACGACGGCCAGGGCGGCCGCTCACCCTGGAGCGGGTTCCGCTGCCACCGCCTGAGATGACAGTTGCGGCCCGGTGGCCGCCCAGATCACGCCATCTGCCTGCTACGCCGCCCAGAGGGCGACCTCGGTGCTGGTGTCCGGTTGATCTGGCACATCTAGGAGAACCCGCCGCCATTGGTGGCGTCGTGACAGAAAAGTGCACCCGTGCTGCATCTGCGCAGCACGGTGCTAAACCGGTCGGTGAGAATAGGGGCCATGAGCACGCCCCCGGAGCCAGTTACCCCGCTGCCACATGGCGTCTTCCCCATAGGCGACGCCACGGACGAGGCCGAGCAGCGCGCCGCACTGGAGCAGCAGGTGCTGACCGAGCTGCTGGCCCTGCGCAAGGCCTACGGGCAGCTGACGGTGCAGAAGTTCAGCACCTTCGCCACCTTGCGGCAGGTCTGCGGCGGCGACGACCTGCTGGACGCCTTCTTGCTGTTTCAGCGCGAGCTGGCCCGCTACCAGCACAGCGGCCGCAACGAGGCAGCCGCCGCCCTTTCTCTGTCCGCTCCGGCCGACACCGTCCTTGACCGCCTCCAGCTCACCGCCGAAGCACTCTCACCCCAGGACTGGCGCGACCAACGCACTGCCCGCCGCTGGAGTGACGCCGGCATGCCGATCATCGCCCGCGACCTGGTCTACTTCGCCCAGGTCGCCGGACGACTCGGCACCGAGACACTCAGCATCCAGCTCGGCGGCAGCGGCACCAGCCTGATGGTCATCATCGACCAGATGACCAACAGCGACCTCCCCGCCAAGGCACCCCTCATCCAGGTCTGGCACTACCCCTCCAGCAAGAGCCCACGAGAGATCACGCTCGATCTAGAGCAGATCACCAGCCCCCAGGTCTCACGCGACGGGCTGACCATGCGCCGCCACCGCCTCGCCCTCGACCTACCCGACACCCAGATCGTCGAACCTGACGACGCCATCCTGGCCGTATCCATCACCGGCCAGGACGCCCCCATGCGCACCGTCTTCTACCAAGACCACAGCCACCTCACCCCCGGCCTCCACACCCGCATGACCACCTACCGCACCATCGTGATGGTGGAGGTAGCCAGGGACGAGGAGTGAAAGCACACCCACCGTGATCAGCAAGTCAGTTGAACCGCGCCAACCTCAGCGCCCAGCAGCGCGCACCCCTCGCCCAGCACGACGTCCGCAGCGGGTTGTTCGAAGGTTCCCGGCGAGAGTGACGAGGAGGCAAGCCATCCAAGAGCATCACCTTGTCAGTGTGCCGAGCAGCCCCAGGGCCTCAGAGGAGCAAGGACGGAGCTGGAGTGCCGAGGCGGCGGTCACATCTAGGCGAATTAACACTGCCAGCCTGCTTGGGCGATAGTACAAACGTCAGGTGGCACGATGCCGCCACACCTACGCATCGGAAGAGACCTAACTGTTGCAAACTTTGGCGCTAGCCACAAACAACACGTGACCCCAGGCCGATCTTTCGGTCATTTCTTCCACCTCCGGACGCCTGCCTGCCCACTTCCTACAACAGCACCCCGACGTCACAGTCCTGGCGCGCAGGCTCCCTATGGGCAACCGCGGTACAGGAGTGCTACCTTTCCAAGTGTCCAGAACGATCTGCGGGCACCACCAGCCCAGCGCGACGATGGAGACAGACATGCGCTACCAGGCAGACATAGACGCTCTCAGGCGGCGGCGACAACACCAGCAGTTGTCACGGCCTGGCAGGCTACCTGCGCCTGCGTGTCACCGATGGCGTCTGTCTGCTGCGCACCAGATGCGTCCACCTTGTGGCTCAGCTGTGGATCGATATTACGCGACAGTTGCTTTTCGAATGCGTCCGCGAATTTGCTCTTCACGACATAGAGACGGAACTCGAAGGAACAAAGCAAGTCGCTCAATGCATATTGCATAGATTGGTTGACTGTTTTATAATAGCAACCATTATGAGCGAAAGACCACATTTCACAAACGAATCACCAGTACGTCGAGAAGACGAATGCGTAGATGCTGGTGAAAGCGTAACGAACAGTACGGAACTGCAGACTGGCATGAGAAAAATGCGAGAACAGCTACTGGGCGTTATGGCACTGCAAGGAGTAGGTCAGACTATCATGGGTGCAGCAAAAGAAAACGCGATCCTGGCTGAGGTTGTCGAGATAGGTGAAGATTTTCGAAACGATGATCTTGTCGACTTAAATGACGCTTTCGATGAACTTCTTGAATACGACAGGAAACAGGAGCCAGAAATAGAGCGTTTCTCCCCAGAAACTGACGACGTTGAATACTTGGCTTTTCTTGCGGAAATCACCAACTGCGAAAGCGGCCACGAGATGTACCAAAAGATTATGGAACGCAAAAGGCTGGAAGGCCGTCCAGACTTAGCCTACATCTAAAGTTAGTTGGTTTACTGCCCCAAAAACGAACTAATTCTATTTAGGGGCTTTTCAGTCGAAGGCAAAAAGTCTCTCAATACTTCTCCGCTTCACAATATTGTTTGGCGGATATTTACGCGTACCCGCATAAAACTACCGACACGACGAAAGAACAGCACTAGTTGATGAACGCTGTAGACACCGACGCCCTTCAACATGAGAACATACGAAGCATAGAGGGGTTCTACTGGAGCTTACTAATCGACCGCTCGTGGATAACGCGCCAAGTGAACTCAATAAAGTTGATCGACACCAGAATTTATGAGAAACGATCGACGTATGACATTAATTGTCGGGAACTGAGAAGGCGCGCTAAGGAATATGGTTTCGCTCTGACTGGAGGAGCGATCTTACTCCCAATTCGAGTCGGTTTCGCAGATGAATTGATTGATCTTGACATTCGCGATAAAGACGGCGGCGCCTTGGAACTCGCATCTAAACGCGAAAGCATGAAAATTGGAGTGTCTGCGTTATGCGGTTCACTTGGAACTGACTATAATTCTCTGTCGCCAACCGTTCAGAGCGTATATCGAGTTGCTTTCGAAGAAGCTCTCACAAATCCATCATCAAAGAATACCCCGAGCCAAGTAATGAAAACGATCAACTGGCTAAAGAAGGGTGATAACGAGTATCGCGAAATGGTCTACCGTCTCACTGGGAGTCGTCTATTCGTAGTGCGTCTTGACGTCGGAACGGGCGCCACAACGACTTTAAAAACAAGAGAAGTAATCCCAGGTTTAACTTTCGAGAATGGAAGTATCGCGCTATGGGCGAGCTCGATAGATGGACGGACTCGTTCTAATCATCTATGTATCGAAGCACCGGAAGGCACTTGGATCTCGGGAGTTTCTCTAGCTTTTGAAGACGTTGTTGTCGACCCTCGTGACGAACGCTTTAGGGACGATATTCGCAACGAAGGTCCGACCTATCAAATTCAGTGGAATTACTTACGCTCCTACATCGTAGATAACAACCTCAAGAACCCACGCACCGTTGCAAACCTATCGAACGACAATAATGATACCCCACCAAATGAAGCAGGGAAACGACGAGACTATTACACTGTTCGTGCACGGTTACAACCAAAACGATCCTACTACCTAGGGCCGCACTTGGCCGTGTTTGCCATCTCATCCCTAGTATATATTCTGTTACTGATAGTTTCGGGGTTGACGTGGTTTAACTGTATTGGCGACGAAGGTCCGTGGGTACCGCTCAACATCAGTGCAATTGTTACGCTTATGGTTGTACTCCCGACAGCTCATGCAGCTGTACTCTTCTATATTGCTGAACATCGGATTCTCTCCGAGCTTCATAAGCAATGGCGCTTTGCAGGATATTCCTTGTCTGCCTTCAATATCCTGGTAGCAGCATTGATGACGGTTCTTCCCTTGAACGATTCAGGATTTTATGTGGCTGCGCGCCCTATTTTTTTCCTAGCTGCTTGCGGGGCTTTGGTAAACGTTATCGGGGAGGGTTGGTTCTGGAATATATTTAAGTCACTTCACAAGAAGATCGAAAGCACAGAGAAGGGAGAGATGGTGATGTAGCGCGTTGTCGAGATGATCCAGCCAAAGCAATAGTTATCGAACGTTTCATTTAAGTTTCGCTTGCTTATATTAGGAGACTCAATGTCAACCAGTCCACTGTCTAATTCAGTGAGTCACCATGCAGGCTGCGAGATGGCTAAGTTCACTAGTTGCAAGTGCCATTGTTGGGGTGTGCTGCATCAGAGAAGCATACTAGAGGCTGCGGTTAGTTCTTCCTACCCTTCTAATGCCGCATTCTGCGCTGAATTGACGAAACTATTTGGACACCAGTTCACCCAGCTATCCAGTGCGCCTTCCGGACAACTTGCAACTCGAAGGCACTGGTCGTCTTCAGCGTCATCCGCTAGACAGAAGACTCAGATAGAACAAAGGATTGTCGATGTCACTTTGCATGATCTTCTCGAAATCACCCATTCTAGCATCGGACAGAAACAAGGCTGGCTAGGGCTGCTAGAAAGTTTAACCAGAAACTCGTATAGGCAGCTGCAAGTCTATATGCCGCCTGGAGGTACTCCGCATCCGAATGACGGCTACTTTTGGGCATCAATCCTTGCCTTGGTATCGGCGGCATTTCCTACCAATGGAAGTTTGTCTAGTTTGAACAACTCTAGTCATCAGAACGTACTCAGCAGATTGAACTTGTCTTTTGGAAGTAGTAGTTATCCTTGCTATCCATACAGCCTCATTTGCTTCCCCCGAGGCAGGTCTGGACGTAGTTTAAAGCAAATTCCTGCTATGACATCACAGAGTCTTGTCAATGATGCTATCGATGCTGTACTCAATGCATGGAAATCTAGCAATAGTATCCATCCTGCTAGCGATAAAATGTTTGTTCTCTGTCTAACAGGGTCCGCTACTTCTGCCGATCTATGGCATCATCCCAGTGCAGTGAAGCACCTGTTAAGGAGGGCTGTCGAGTTGGCGCGAAATCGTTATGCTGCAAGTTTTTCTCTCGATGGTCCATCGGGGAAAGTGGAAGACATTATCGACATTTATCTTGGCAATGAATGGCAGAGCACTGATGTCAAGTCGAACGGCGTTCATCTAGGACATCCGTGGGTGTAATCATTCTTCCTAAAGCTATTTCCGCTGAGCAATGCGCTTCCTGCAGTACGCTACCCAGTCTTCCACTAGCAGGAAGGCATTGAATGGTCAGGATGGGCCGTAGAGGTGCATGGGCAAGTTTGGTGCCGCAAGTGGGGTAAACTAGTAATCCTACCGCGCAGTCGAGTCTGGCAACAGTCTTGAGAACATCAAGGGCTCAAACTGGCACGTGTAAGGTTGTAACGACATAGCGTGTGAGCATGAGTTGGATACCTAAAGACGCCAGCGTCGTCGCACTGATTGTGAGCCTGACTGCCATACTCGGCACCGTTGTCAATGCCGTGGCCGGGCTCAGCCAGTTCTCTAGGACAGCAAAAGCCTATCGGACCATCGAATGGACTAACAGCACGCTTGACCGAGATCAAGACGACGAAGCGCGCCTCCGCCCGCTGATGGAGCTAAGGATCTCCCAAGAGGCTCATCTTCTTGCCGCTCACTACGTGCCTTGGTGGAGGTTTATGGTGCTTCCTCTCTGGATGATCCTGGTTGGGTCTCTCTTCCTATACGCTATTGGGACTGGAAAGTATTCGTCTGACGCAGCCGTTCCTACGCTGTACTACCTCGTGTTTTGCACATGGTTTACATGGCTGTTCATTGGCAGTTATTGCGAGCGAGTGCGAATTGTCGAGCATCATAATGCAGGTTGTCTTACCGAGTCACGCATACCACTGTGGCGCATGGGTAATAAGGTTCTCGTCTACGCGATTTGTTTTGCTGTTGCCGCCAGTGCTCTCTGTGGCGCTTTCGCTCTGGCGGGTAGACCTAGGCATTCGGGGTGGCTAGCCGGTGGAGGTATCGTGGTCGGTTTGATTGTGCTTCCTGCACTCATCCCATTCGTGAGACTGCGTTCCCGAGAATGGGCCAAGGAAACGAAGGGAGGGTCGAAGTCGATTGGAAACAATAGAACCAATGTTCCACGCTCCCTCGCTAAACTGCTTGACTTCGACGTGTTCCGGGATGAGTCTGCCGATTAGTAACTTGATTTTGCTGACTATATTTGCATGACTGGATACATAATGTTACTCTAAATTCAGATATGTCAGCGAATCAATCCGCGTCATTGCTCCATCGCCTCCGTCGGCTCAAAGCCGCTCTCCTCGCCGTCTCCTTCACCCTGGCTGGCATCCTCCTCATGATGCTCAACGCCTGGCTGTCCCCGCTGCAGCTGGGTGAGTGGCAGTGGCTGCACGCCCTACCGCTGGGAGAGCTGGGTGGGACGCTGTTTGGTGCGGGGCTGCTGTCAACGCTCTTCGAGTACACCTTCCGGCGCGACCAGGAGCGGGCCGTGACAGAGCGCTTCCGCCAGACAATCCGTGAGGAAGCACCCGCCCTACGCGATGCCGTCATCGAAGCCTTCCGCTTCGACCGCCAGGACGTAGCGCGTATAGCCACGCCTGAACTGCTGGATGACTTGGCCCGCACCAGCCTGGGGCTGCGCTTCGGCGACCCAACCTTCGGCCGTGAGGTCTACGCCGACATCCGCCACCAAGCCATGGCTGCCGAAGAGCGCTGGTACGACGCCCGCGTCGATGCGACCCTTGGTATACCAAGGGGTAGGAGCACTGCTCCTACCCCGTTCTTCGACTTACGTGTCCGTTGGGAGTACACCGTCACGCCGCGGCACCGCTTCCGCAAGTTCGCCGTCGTCTCCGACCGCCAGCGCTACGACCAGCTAGTAGCCGAGCGTGGAGAGACGAGCGTGTGGTACCGCCGGCCAGTGCCTGGCCTGGCCGTTTCCGATCCAGAGGTCTTCGCCCTCGAGCAGTTCACCGTCAACGGCACACCGGTGCCGTTCACGCGGCAGGTAGATGAGGTCTCCCAGGTCTACACCGTTGATCTTGGCGAGCAGGTCATCCAGCAGGAGCAAGCGGTCGTCATCTCCTTCAGCTTCCGCACCCGCACGCTCCGCAGTGGCCATGTGGTGCACCTGGATATTGACCGCCCCACGCGCGGTCTCGACGTCGAGCTGCGCTACGACCCAGAGCAAGTCGGCCAGATGCGCATCCTCGACTTCGCCTCCATCGGCGAAGGCGGCCGCCTCACCCAAGTACCGAATACGCCGACGCTGCGCTACCGCTACGACGGCTGGCTCTTCCCGCGAGCTGGCATGGTCTTCGTCTGGACGCTGCCAGACGAGCAGGACGACTGGGGTGAGGTTGCTCCCGACACCGATGCCAGGCCACCACGCTCAGCCGGTAGTTCTGAGAACGCCATCAAGGCAGTACCGGCCACGGAAGACGACGCCCGCCAAGCTCGTGCAGCCTGACGGACACCGCCCAGCTGCCATGTAGGAGGCAGCCATAGGATGAATTGGCCCCTACGTGGGGCGTGTGATCAGTCGCCACCCATGCTGCTCACCTCCCTCCATCTCGGCTGACATCCCTAGATTGCCATACATATATGGTGGTGCCAAGTTGGTGGCCGCTCGACGCTGGTGCCGTGCGCGACTCCTCCTCCACCAGCCAAGACGAGCAGTGGTGGCCTATCGCCCGCCAGCTGGGTCTGCAGCTGCAGCGCGCCCGCATCGCCAAGGGCCTCAGCCAAGAAGCCCTGGCCCACGCCGCCGGCATCTCCACCTACACCTACCAAAAGTTCGAGAAGGGTGAGTCCCGCCCCGGCACCCCCATGAACCCGCGCCTGCGCACCCTCATCGCCCTGGCAACGGCGCTGGACATGCGGGTGGAGGAGTTGGTGGGAGGGATGAGTGAGTAGGTAGACGCACTGGCACTTCTGAGGCCCACGATGACTGCTCACAAGTTCCTATCCCAACATACGACTCTGCTCGCGGCATAGTGATCACCTGAAGTAGTAAGGCAGTGAGCACTTACAACGAAGTAAGGCATTCAAAGAAACATGTTGGTCGCTACTCTCTACCGTGACCTATTTGTGACCACCGCTGCCCGACTTTCCCGCGTCTAAAGTGAAACACTGGCGGTATGGACTTCTCCTGTGACAGCACCTGATGAAGTGTGCGCCAGACCTGTGCGGTCTGAAGTGCATCAGCGTAATCGGCTCTTCATTAGTATTGAATAAAATGCTAGAATCGACGAGGAAGATAGACAATGACAAGTAATATTATTGTGTCAACCGAAAAAAACGGAGCTGTCGAAGACAAAAACGCACGAAAGCTGAAGCCACTCCACCCGCGTTATAACCCACAGCAGCATCGTACGTATGTTGATGCACTCAATGACGCCATTCAGCAGGACGAGATAACAAACATTGCCTTAAGCGGACCATATGGTGTCGGCAAAAGCTCCATATTGCAAGGCTTTCGGGAAGATCACCCCGGCGCTATATTCATCTCGCTTTCGACGCTAGGGTTCAGTAAGTCGGTCGGCTCAAGTACTTCTGAACTCTCTGACGGATCAATCTCTCCACAGACTAATCAGATCCAGAAAGAGATCGTCAAGCAACTTCTCTATCGGAAGCCTCCAAACGAGTTGCCTGTATCGCGATTCAAACGCATTCAGAAACCTGACTGGAAGCATTTGCTAGTCGTATCTACGCTGATTGCGTTTGCGCTGACTATCGTCATTGCAGCAATCGGGGGATTCTCCAAAATCCCAAAAGTTTGCGACTCAGCATGGCAGGAATTCGGCGTCAAGTTTGTCGGCTTATGGCTACTGCTATCCCTATTTTCATGGCTCGCTAGCAAGTATTTACAAGGTGCAGTTCATCTGGATAAGTTTACTGCTGGCCCTGCAACGCTCACGTTGTCGGGCTCTGACAATAGTGATGGCAGCAGCTACTTCGATCAATATCTCGATGAGATAATCTACTTCTTCGAGATGTCGACATGCCGCATCGTCGTATTTGAAGACATCGATCGATTCAGTAACTGGGAGATCTTCGAAGAGTTGCATGAACTCAACACGCTACTGAATAATGCCGAGCAACTCCAAGAAAGAAAGAGTAAGTCTGACGAAAACAAGGTAGTCTTCATCTACGCAATGAAGGACTCAATTTTTGAACCTCAGACCGTAACTGATGCCGATGAAGTGGCGAAAGATACCCAAGACAGGGCGATTCAAGAAATTCAAAGAGCGAACCGCACGAAGTTCTTTGATGTCATCATCCCGGTCGTGCCGTTTGTAACTCACCGAAGCGCACGAGACTTAATGCGTCAGGAGCTCAAGGGCGTCAAGCCCAAAATCTCGGACGAACTGATCGATCACGTCGCAAAGTACATCCCAGACTTCCGCCTCCTACGAAGCGTATGCAACGAATACACGATATACGCACAATTTATACTCGGAGACGGCGGCCTCAAGCTCGAGCCTGACAAACTATTTGCACTCATGCTCTACAAATCCGTTCATCTGAAGGACTTTGAGAGAATACATCTTGGCCAGAGCAAACTTGGCGAAGTTTACCGGATGAGTGTGCGGGTAACGGCAGAACTCATCTGTGAAATTAATGAAAAATACGATGAGCTTGAGAAGCAACAGGACCCCCATGCCGAGGCAATAATGCGAGGCGAGGCTTTGGAGGGGATGATCAGTTGGGCTAGCGAACACTTTGAACTTCGGGGTGGCCCATTTTCTGTTGGTATTGGGCCCCTAACATTCTCTGAGGACGAGATCAATACCGTAAGATTTTGGAACCATTTATGCCAGTTGTCTGACGTTGATGCTGTCACAATAGAAGGTCTTAAGGATCGGTACGATCAGTCGATGCCGCTTAAATACAGTAAGAGCGACATGGCAAAATTTATAGGGCAAGACCTGGTATCTACATCCATTGTTCAACGAACCAAGGATGATATAGGTGCCGAATTACGTCAGCTTGATGCTGATCGCCAGCGATACCAGTCCGCTCACATGTCTGACTTGATGAGAGAACCTTCGGTGATGGTACCATCAGAGAATGGCGCTGAGCAAACTTTTAGCGCCTACGTTGAGAAAACACTTGGATCGAAACTTGCCGCGGCTCTCATCCGCCATGGATATATTGACCAGAACTTCGTGCTCTATACGTCGACCTACCATACTACATCTTTGTCTGCCAATGCGATGACATTCCGGATGCAGCATATCGGACAAGGTCTAATGAACCTGAATTATCCGCTGAACGAAAAGGAGGTGAAGCAGCTTGTTTTGGATAGAACGATCGATATAAGTGAATTTGCTAGCCCAGGTTCCTACAACGTACATATCCTCAACTTTCTCTTGTCTAACAAGAAAAAATATCGTCAGCATTTCGAAACTATCATAGCATCAGTTGTGGAGAATAATGAAAGTGGCGAGAAACTACTTAAGGCTTTCCTTGCTTCAGGTCAGCCGATCGAGAATAGAAGGTTGTTAGTTGTCGAGTTGGCACCGAAATACTTCCGAATCATTAACGTTCTTATGGAGGTTCGAGGTATAGCTGTCGCTGAGGTAGTTGAGTATAGTGACGTGGCGCTTCGTTTTATGGTTCCCGAAACAAAGTACGACACTGCCGGGCTTAAGAGTGCTATCGAAGAGTTTTATCAAATCATGCCTGTTTTCACTGGGCCGGTGGTCAGTGATACTGCTGACAAGATCGTGGCACTTATAGCGGAAGCTGACGTTAAATTTGTTGACATCTCTGTAATTCATGAAGGCTTACGTAAGCTTGTGATCGAAGGTGGTTACTACAAAGTGAACCGCCAGAATTTAGGTGCCGCATCAGACGATCATCAACCAGCTCTTGATATCCTGTTTGGCGAAAAGCCAATCGTGTACACCTATCTTCTACAGTCCTTGAAAGCATACTTTGCCATCATCGCTGAGGATAAGAGCGGCGAGTTGTCGGCATTGGTTGGCTCAGCCGACACGGCGAAGGTCATCGCTGATGTTGTGAAGCTTGATGTTGCAGCGAGTACGAGACCGGAAAATTTGGCTGCAGATAACGTGAAGTTGAGCGACAGCGAAGCGTTCCCGCTACTCTCGAGCCTACTGGCGTCATCGGGGGGAAACTGGTCTATCGATCTAGATGGCCTGCCGTCTAGCTGTTGGTCGATGTTGGCGGCCCACGACCGCCTCGCCGTGACGACTTCGAATCTGTGGCCGTACGTTAGTAAGCGCGGTGTTGATGACGATCTAATTGAGTTGTTGGAACGGCACTCTGCAATTGAGAACCAGGGTGACGCTCTGAGTAACGAGAAATATATCGAACTCGCCACCGCGATTCTTGGTCTAAAGGAAGAGCAGATTTCTGCTAAGCAGCGTGTGATGTTGGTCGCGTCGATAGGTTACGCCGAACCAATTTCTGCGTCCTACATTACGGCGCAAGAAGGCAAACTGGTTGGGTACCTGATCAAGGCCGGTTTGATTGCTGACGACCCAGCCGCCTACGAGTTGACAAAGGAGTTTGACTGGCCAAGTCGCGAGTTTGCGATCGCTTCTTCCCAGCGGTTTGCTGACTATATGGACATTTACGTTGTTGGGGATGATGTCCTTGCAATAGTTCAGAGCCGGTTGGTTCCGGCTAAGGTTAAGCAGAATATTCTCGACAGGATGTCATCGTACTGCTCCGGAATGGATGTCGAAGACCTGACATTACTTGCTAAGTCTGTTGCGGCTCAGAAGGAACTGCGCACTGATAGTGCGGTACTGATATGGATGATCAGTCGAGAGGTCAAATCTGATATCATCGTGCCGCTTGTGGCTAGGGAGTTGGATAGCCTGTCAGGTTCGGATATTCGTGACATCGTGACGGCATTGGGGCGACCCTACAGTGATCTTCTTGAAAAGGGGCGGCAACGCGTGTATGTTGATGCAATTGTAGGGACGGATAAACTATTGGAGCGACTTACAGTTAAGAGCGTTGGTGAGGTGTCGACATATACCGAGGACATTGAGAAACATAGATACTCCGTTAATCGCCACAGGTAGGTGGATTATTTATGACTTTCGGAGCATGATGGCATAATTGCAATTTTATGACTGGGGTCAAAGTGAGGCCTCCGCTCGCTGGCGCTTGGCCTGCTAGATTTACTTGCCTACTGCGCTCAGTGCCACCTCGTACTTCTTGGCGATCTCCGTGTAGGTCAGCCCGCGGTCGAGGTAGTCAGCCACCAGCTGCTCGACACTTCGCCGCCCGAACCGTACCAGAGGGCTGCGCTGCTTGAGGTCTGTCCGCTGCTCGGTCTGCCTGCCCCCAGCCAGTGCAGCCTCCAGCGCACGTCGGGTCGCCACCAGCGTGTAGCCGTATCTGGAGTAGGCCTGCAAGATCTCCAGACACGTTGTCTCCAGAACCCAGCTCCGGTGCTAACGCCACCGTCCCCACTGACGACGTTGCTGCCGTCACTGGTCGACTCCCGGGTGGCGATCATTCCCGCTGTAACTCGTGCTGCTGCCGCTTGTGGCCAGCGGGAGCCGGATCCTGACCTGTCCCCACTGCGACACGGGTGCGGACAGGTACACGCCGCCAGCGCTTGAGCATGCTCACCACATCGGCTCGCCCTGGGAGAGACTGGATCCCGCAGTCGCCAACTCCCAGGGCAGTTTTGCACCGTTTCTTCAACGGCCACCCATCAGCATTGGCCGGTATCACATCATTGTTACGGTTTTATCACACTTGGTGACGTGAACCACTTCCGACCGTCCAGACGGTATAGCCTCACAGCGCAGGCAAGGACGTCTGCTGGAGTCAACAGCTCCATCGCCCTCATCCCCGAGGAGGATCACGATGAGCAAGACGAGCAACAAGATCCGGCGGTTTGCACTCTTCGGCCTGGCTGCAGCCACGGCAACTGGAGTAACAACGGCGGCACCGCCGGCCCGAGCAGACGAAGTCACCGCCACAGTTTTCTCCGCCCCTGGATGGGACTACGCCAACGTCCGGCCGAGCCCCGATACAGGCGGGCAGCCAATCGGGCGGGTCCAAGCGGGCCAAACAGCGGAGTTAACCTGCTACCAGTACGGTGGCGAGGCCAAAGGCCCCTACGGCAGTAGCACCCTTTGGTACAAGGTCAAGGGATACGGCTCAGGCTGGATCGCCGACTCGATGCTGTCGACAGGGAGCGATGAGCCAGTAACGGAGGCATGTGCAGCGACAGTGCATGCTGGGCAGATCAAAGCCACCGTTCAACCCGGCGTGGGAGAAAATGCTCTCAGAGTGGGGCCAGGTGCGTATAGGGCCTCAGGTAGTGTCGTTGGAGGAACTTCTCTCACACTTGACTGCTGGGCATGGGGAGATATAGAGGCAGGGCCGTATGGAACATCACGTTATTGGTACAAGTTGGCGGGAAGTAACGAATACATTGCCGCCTCCAATGTCGACACAGGAAGCGATAAGCCTCTAACCCAAGAGTGCGTAAAATCATCGTCGGATAGATTTGTTGAAATTTCCTATTCCAGACAGAATCACGAAAAACTACATGTGGCGAATCGACTGCTCGGAAATTACTATCGAAAAGATGAGTTCGCCGGAACCTACGTAGTTATCTCATGGGAGTTCTTCCTTGAAAGTGAGTCGCTAGTGAATACTATCAAGGAGATGAAGGTCGGCGAAGCAAAGAACTATCCTTCATCTATCTTGAAGGATGGTAATGACATGTACTGGTCACTCGGCTCCTTTTGGGTACACAAGACTAGTGATACCTGCGTCTCGATTAGAGATTTCTACGACTTTGAGCCGAACTTGATTTTCAAGCCTCTTTATCAAGACGCTAGAAAAGGTTATGCCAAAGAGTTCATGATCTACTCGACTGGCTGTGTGTGAGGAGGTGCGACGAATACGAGCTAAATCATGCGGGCGGGTCCACCAACACGAAACTGGTGGGCCCGCCTCATTATATTGATCTATAAATATCACCTATGATAACATACAATTACTGATGGGTTGGAAGAAAGGAGATGCTCACACTGTACGCATATACCGCAAGCGCTGGTTTGTGGCTTTTCTTCTTGGTCTCTCTGTTGTTGCTGGATTGGCGCTCTGGTCGGCATGCATTCGGTATGCTCCCTTCGAGGAGTCTCGCCCAAACTCGATTGTATCGGTTTTCAGTAAGAGAGTTGACGACGCGGTTTTGAATCACAACGACGTACGAGTCGTTTACCACACAGGGCAAACCGATGGGCGCAGTATTGACTATTGGTTTAGCGGTATGATTGTTGGTTATATCGATAATCCTACAATCCGGAAGAGGTTATTGACGTCTGCGCCGTTCCGCAGTTGCCAGAAGCAGGAGGGGGCTGAGTGTTCAGCATGGGGAACCTTCCGAGACCACAATGGTGCGGGTGTAGCGGAACCGAGCACTCTCAATAACAGCCTGGACCTTGCATACCAGTTTTTGGGAATCCCCTCAGATGTGTTCACGCCCGGAAGAATAAGGGCGCCATCTGTTCTCAACCAAGCTAAGAGTGGTCAATGTATCGATATCGACAGTAGACATCCTCTACCTTCGCCACCACCAGGAGTTGATGCAACTGGAAATGTCGACTTCGTTACAGGCAATAGCGTCATCTGTGTAGCACCACAGAATGGTGCTTTTGTATATGCTTTTAGCGGTCATGGAGTTTAGGTCTTCCAAGTGCTACATCTGTCCTCATTTCACTCCCCCGCACCACCTTCCGCACCGTATCCTTATTGCCACTCATCCGCTGGGTAGCGTGCTTCACCATCCCGATCTTGGCATAGGCCTGTCGCACCTGCTTCTGGAAGGCAGGGCTACGGCTACCTAGTAGGTGCGTAACGTTTCCTTGTCTGCTTGAGATGCCTGGCTACGGTGGTTGCGGAAGGCGAGGTACTTGGCAATCTGCATCGTTATCTGTGGAGAAGAGCAAGGGCACACCGCTCCATCTCCGCTCCCTCAGCCACCAGTTATCTCTGCGCAGCCATTAGATGCTTGCTCACCGTATCCCGCCCGAAGCCGAGCTCCAGGCCGATATCGATGTAGGTATGACCTTGAGCGTGGAGCTGCTGGGCACGTTGGAGATCATCGCTGGTGAAGTGTCGCTTGCGGCGGGGTGGTCGCTTGGCCTGGCGGCACGTGGCGCGGACGGTGGACTCAGTGACACCGACCTCGGCAGCGATCTCGCGCGCTGACATACCTGTGGGCTCAAGCCTCAGGATCTGCTCTTTCTTGGCCGCGCTGATCGGACGGCAGGCCGTGTTGCGGATACCGCGGGTCGTCGTGGTCTCGCTCGCCTGCTCGGTGGGCGCTACGCTAGCCGTGCTCGGTTCTGGAGCCACCTCACCCGCGATGAGACGCTTGCGGAAGGCGAGCAGGGGTAGCCAGTTGTTCGAGTTGATGCTGCCCAGGTGCACAGTCTCAATAAACGTGGAAGGTCACGAATTCTACCTAACGATCAACAGCATCGAAGAGCGCTGACGCGACGCCACCAAAGCTGCGGTCCGGCAGAAAAATTGATGCGACATGCGGGACCGACAGAGTTTGCTCGCCACTTAAAGACAGTGGCATCCTAGGCTCGCACGAGAGCCGGCCCCAGAGAATCATATGAACTGGTGACTCATTTTGCCGACCGGCAACACAATTGACGTCGACTCCCCGCCGACGTCACCCCCTGAGGACTATCATGAGAAAATTTGTTGCTTTGATGGCCGCATGTATCTTGGCCACATTCCTTGCAGCTTGCGATGGCGCCAACAAGAAGATCAACGCCCCAGTCGAGTCCTCTGAGGTGAGCAGTAGCAACTATCAGGACATGGTGTCTCAGTTCAAGGGGGCAGGGTTCGCCAACGTCTCGACAAGAGAGATTGACGATCTGATCCTCGGTTGGCTCACAGAGGACGGCCAGGTCGAGGAGGTGTCCATCGGCGGCAAAACATCCTTCTCAACGAGCGACACCTTCGCCGTGGACGCTCCAGTGGTCGTCAGCTACCACACCTTCCCCAAGAAGGATAAGGAAACTACCGGATCAACGCCCACTCCCAACCAACCATCCACCTCCCCGGCACCTCAGAGCCCCGAGCCTTCACAGGAGCCGGAACCCTCTCCGTCTCCCACGGCAAGCAACGAGAACATCACCGTCGAGAACAACGAGGAGTTCCGTAATCTGACTCAGAACCCACGTTCAGACGGAGACACGGCGGAGCAGTTTGTAGCGAAGTACAAAGGGCGCATCATTGAGTTCGACGGGAATATCGCACTCATGGGGCCCCATAACACCTACAAAACACGATTCGACTTCCTGGTCTACGCCGGCGACTACAGCACTACAGTCGCATATGGCCCAAGTTTCATGTTTGAGGACTGCAACTACTACGATCTTCACCTCACTGGAGACAATCAACCTAGCAGCGTCAGCGCCGGCCAGAATTTGCACATAATTGCCAAGATCATCGACTTCAACAGCACCCAGCAACTGCTTCACCTGGAACCAATCGCCACGTCGACACGATAGTATTCATTCAGCCAGCTTCAGACAGTGTCACCAGACTCAGTTGACCTGGCTGCCCGCATTTTCAGTCATCGACACGCCTTGTCTGTCTGCTCGATATCGAGAGTGAACTGATTTAGCATTGATGTCCATTTTGGATGATTGGATCAAACATCATCGCGGTCTTCCGGGTTGGCCTGATTGCGTTGTTATCGCCGGTTGTAGGCAAGTTGTTGCTGGACAGCTTGTCTTAGGCCATCCTGGAGAGCTTTGCTGTTGCAGGCCCGCGTCCGTTACGCTTCTCAAAAGGAGTGACGTAGCCGATGTCTGAGTACAGGTGCCGACGGTTGCACTTGGCCCGGACCGAATCGAACTCGGCCCTGAGCGCGGCGGGGGCAGTGGTGACCAGCAGGTGATACCACTCAGCTTTCAGCGTTCCACCCCCGGGACTCGGTCCAGACCTGGCCAGTAGGAGTCTCCCGGCACCCGAAGTGCTGGGCGATAGCGACCATGGCCATAAACCTGTGAGTACTGGCAATGATCATCTGGGACCCGTTGTCCGCGCCAATAGCGACGGAGCCCAGGCATCGTCACTGTCCGTATCCAGCTGGCGCTGGAGGACGTCGGAACGCTCCAGCACAAAGACAAGTAGGTCCTCGACTTTCAGGGCCTGCCAGGTGACGATGGGGACCTGGATATGAGTCTCCTCAGCGGAGACGGGCCCGGGTGATCCACTTAGCCAGGCTAGGTCCTCGATGAACGGGCACCGTCATCCTGCAGGCGACGGGAGCGGATGGAGCCTGCGGATCCGTAGCGAGTTGAGCTGATACGTCACCCACTCACAGAAGGGACGACGCTTGGAGCCCAATGTTTGAAGCGAGCGCCCGATCACGCAGGAGATGGCCTTTCTGCACCCCGCGGACCGTAGCGGCCGACCCCCGGGAGCAGCCCGGCTGCATCGTCAGGCACCGTACGCACGAGCCGGTAGCTCTCGGCCCTGACCTGGCGCCGGGCTCGGCGTCACAAGCCGAATTGCCCGAGGCTCCCGGCCATGAGGCGCCCAGTACCTTTCTTCGTTCCAGCATCACTATCACTCATCGCGCATCTTCCTCAGGTGCTATGAAGACCTTACAGATGCGATCTGATCAACGTCCCAAAATCGGACATGAACGCTGCATCAAGTCGGGAACTAATAAATAGATGGATAGGTAGTCACGGTCGGCTCGACTGAACACCACGCCTTAGCGCCTGTAACGTCTCCAATCAGGCAGTCGTTATCCCGAGCGACTGCCTGCTACCCGGCAAGCAGCGCTGGATCACAATTCGGCCGCAAACAGCCCGCCAGAACGGGAGACGGCTACTGGCTCGCCGTGCGGCGATCTACTATCGATTGCGGCAACGCAGCCCCGTCCCTGTTGGAGTCATCTTCCAGTCCCCTGTCCCCTGTGGCGACACCGGAGTCGCACGGCACTGCGCTTCCGTATATCTCCCTCAACCTTGCGGTGGAGCCTCCCATGAGCCTGACGCGCGAACTGAATAAGAAGCAGTCTCCGTTCCGGCAGCTGGTGGAGGGTTGCGCCCCTGCGCTGGCCATAGCGGGTGCCAGATCCCCTGAAGGTAAACGGGTAGCTGAGCATCTCGGATTCTACGAACTCGTCAAGACGCGAGTCCTGGCACCACTTCCAGATGGAGTGACCGACGCACGGCGCCATTCGCCAACTGTCGGCATGGCCTTCGACATCCGCACCAGGATGATGCTGGGCGAGTTCGAACCACGCCGGAGCGCCTCGGCGATGGGCATGGACGTCTTCAACCATCTTCTCGCACCGCTGTTGCCGAATGGCCAGCACATATCAGACGTGCTTGGCGACGCCTTCCTCGAGGCGGAGCGACTCACCAGGGATGGCGACGACGTCGACCAGGACTATGCCAGCATCGTCTTCGCCTGGTGCGAGTCCCTCTACCGCGCCGGCGTGCGGGCGATACGCAGCTCGCTGGGCGAACGCCTGTCGGCAGCGAGGAACGTCGACGAGGTGTACGACTCGATCCCACCGCTCATGCTCGAAGACCTCGCCCGTCTGCGCATCGTCAACCAGCGCCAGATCAAGCACTGGCGCCTGCGCATGAAGCATGGGGCCTTCTTCATCTCGAACCCATCCTTCTCCGGCGACTTCTTAGTCGGCGGCG
>ERZ772973.110-NODE-110-length-53937-cov-144.253_pt1 | contig 53937 bp, 44 predicted proteins | sample MGYA00580672_ERZ772973 | MGnify/ENA primary metagenome ERZ772973 (study PRJEB29015, sample SAMEA2737938) | human oral metagenome | biome: human oral; feature: human-associated habitat; material: dental | place: China | collected 2152 ...
CCTCAAACAACACACCCACACAGCAACCAGACCACAAACCCAGCCACCACAAGGCGATCCGAGACACACATGGAACGCAGATCCTAGATCCTGACAGCGAGTTCGCACTCGTGCGAGTCCCGCGGAGTCCCATGGAATCCCGGTGCTGCCCTGTCGTCAAGCGAAACCATCTGGCAACGGCAGCGAGGAGTATGTTAACCACCGACATCCCGCGGACGTCAACGTCGCATTGAGTGGCAATCGTCACCGTCGGAGTCCGTTCCAACGAAAAATGACCACCACTCAACGGCGGCGGCCACTGACCGGTGGAGCTAGGGGGATTCGAACCCCCGACCTTCTCATTGCGAACGAGACGCGCTACCAACTGCGCCATAGCCCCGAAGACCAAGTCAAGCGTAGCACTCGCGCGCCCCGCGCACGCAACCCGACGGTTCGTGAGTCGCGGCACCGCGGCACCGCGCACCCTTCGCCCTGGCCCCCTGCAGAGCGCCTCCGGCGCCTGTCTCCCCAGCCTCTCCTTCTCCCTAGCCCTAGGCCCCCGCAGCGGTGCGGCGCTTCTCCAGCACCGCATCGAGGTCGATGGGGTGGAATTCGATCTCCTCCCTCTCCACGCCCTCGGTGGGCAGGCTCCGCACGTTGCGCGGCCGGGAGGGCACCGGCGCCGAGGGGTGGGGCTCCTGCTCCAGCTCGTCGTAGGAGCGTCGCGGCGCACGGGCCGCGAGCGTGTACGTGGGCGCCGGCACGTGGACCGGCCGCCATCCCTGCGGAGGTGTGGCCGGCGCCGTCGCCTCCCGCTCGGACGCAGTCGATCCGCCGGCCGCCGGCCGGTCGTGCGACGGCGATGACGCTCCGGCATCGCTCTCGACCTCCACCTCGGTGACAGGCCAGGCCACCGTCATGAGGGAGTGCTGGACGGTCTCATCCCGCATCCTTCGACCGCTGCGGTTCTCCCGACCGGCCGGACGGTGCGCCGCGGCCGCCGAACTCTCCTCGATCGGCTCGGACGCCCGCCCGTCATCGGACTCCTCGCCCCCCTCGCCGGCCGCATGCGCACCGTCGACGGAGGAGACCGGACCAGCGGCCTCGGCCGCGGAGGCGGCGGCCCGCGCACGGCGCTCGACCGACTCCCCCGCCGGTGACGCCGTTTCGTCCGCACCGACGGCGGTCATCGGTGCGGATCTCCGCCTCCCCCGCTCGTCCACGGCATTCGACGCGGCCTCCTGCACGGCCTCGACGGCCTCGGACCCCGACGTCGTCCTCGCGGCGGGCGCAGCATTCGAGGCGGCGGCCGCGCGCCACCCGGTGGCCCCCGCGGGCTCGGCGCTCCACGGCGCAGCCCCCCTCGTCTCCCTCCGCACGGCCCACGGTGCCGCCCCGTCCGTCTCCGCCTCCGCGGAACCGGGCACGGCCGGCCGCTCGCCGGTCAGATCGGTCAGCTCGCGCTCAAGATCGGTGATCCGCTGCCGCTCGCGACGGTCGAGCGTGACCGACTCGCGGGCGGCCCGACGACCGGCCCCCATCGAGACGCACAGGAGGAACGCGGGAACCGCGACGATCAACCACGGCAGGGTCGTCAGACGGCATACGGCGACGGTCCCGAGCAGGACACCCGTCAGGATGCCGGCGACACGGGCGCGGTGGGAGGCGGCGACACGGCGACGCTCGCGCGCCTCCCCGTGGGCTCGTCGGGCGCGGGTCAGCTCGCGTTCGGTGCGCAGCGCTCGCACGTTCCTGACTGCGGGCCTGTTCATCGCCTTGACCTCCGGTCGCCGTCGAAAGATCTGCGCGTGCCCACTGCTGCTGCAGGCCTCATCGGAGGTGAGGGCGTCGCCCGTGGCCAGGACCCGCAACTCGGAGGAGTAGCGGTCATCGGCGTTGGACATTCGCATCACCTCTCGACGCCCGACCAGGAACGGCAGGAGGTACACGGAGAGAATCGCCACGAGCGCCACCAGCACCCAGACCTCGATTCTCACGCATCCACGGTATGCGGGCCGGTGCTCCGGCGCAGCCACAAGCACGGCGTGTTGGCCCAACGCCGGCCGACTTCACGAACCCGGCTAGCCTCGGACGCCACCTGTCTCTCAACAGTCACGTTCGCCCCAGGCGCCTCACGAGACCGGGCCGTCCGCAATCTCCTCCGCCACGACCGCGAAGGTCGGGGCCCGAACGCCATCGGCCCGCGCTCGCGAGGACGCACCCCGCTGGATCGGCGCGACCGTCACCCGATCACCCGGTCCGCGAGCGCGCCGTCGACTTCGCGGCCCGCGCCCCGCAGGCGCCCGCAGCGCAGCACGTCTCAGGCATCCAGCAGCAGGCAGCGCAGCACGTCGCCGGCCACGACCGTGCACGTGGTCTCGGGCACGATCGCGATCGCATTGGCGCGCGCCAGGCCCAGCAGCCGGGTCGTGCCGGGCGGGGACGTCGGCTCTGCCGTGTAGCCGCGCGAGGGCGATCCGGTCAGACGGACCGGGACGAACTCGCGCTTCTCCGGCGGTGAATGCCAGCCCGTGCTGATCGACGCCGGCAGGCAGGAGCGGTGCAGTTCCCGCCGGCCGGCGATCTGACGCACGGCCGGACGCACGAAGGTCTCGAAGGCGATCTGCGCACTCACCGGATCGCCCGGCAGGCAGAAGATCGGCGTGCTCTCCACGGTGCCGACGCCGAGCCGGCGGCCCGGGGTCATGGCGACGGCGTCGAAGCGCACCGGCCCCAGGGGGGTCAGGACGTCCTCGACGGCGTCCCCCCGGCCGATCGACAGCCCGCCGGTGGTGATCAGGACGTCGGCCCGCACGAGCTGATCCTCGACGGTCTCGGCCAGGACGCTCGGCTCGTCGGGCACGGCGGCCACGCGGAAGGCCCGGCCGCCGGCGTCGGCGACGGCCGACGCCATGGCGTGGCCGTTGGCGTCGAACACGTCGCCCGGGTCGCGCGACTGGCCGGGCTCGACCAGCTCGTCGCCGACCGGAATGATGACGACCCGCGGGGCGGGGCGGACGTTGACGCGGGAGCGCCCGATGCCGGCCAGCAGGGCCACATGGCGAGCCGAGACGCGCGCCCCTTGGGGCAGCACCGTCGTGCCGGCGGCGACGTCGGCGGCACGACGCCGCACGTTCTCCCCCGCCCGCACCGCCGCCTCCACCCGCACGCGGATCCTGCCGCGGTCGGTGTCCATCCACGGCACGACGGCGTCGGCACCCAGCGGTAGCGGCGCTCCGGAGTCGACGAGCATGGCGGTCCCGGGCACAAGCCGCGTCGGGCGCATGTCACCGGCGCGGACGGCGTCCCTGACCTCCAAAGTCACCGGCGTCGCCCCGCCGGCCCCGGACAGGTCGGCGCCGACCACGGCGTAGCCGTCCAGATCCGCCAGATCGAGGGCGGGCAGGTCGAGGTCGGCCACGACGTCCTCGGTCAGCACGCATCCGACGGCGTCCAGCAGGACGACGTCGAGCGGCGGAGCCGGTCGGGCGATCTCGAGGCACGCGGCGAGGTGCTCGGCAACGGTGCGCATGGAACTGATTCCTCCGTGTCCCGCCCGAGGCGCCGAGCCCCGGGCGCGTGAGCCCAGGCTACCCGCCCCCGTCCCCGGCGCAGCGCAGCACGACGAGAGGCGCGGGCAGCGCCGGACCCGGACGCGGGCGGTGCGGATCCCCCCGGAGTATTTCCGGAGTTCCGGGCCCACCCGCGGTCCCGGCCTGGAAGGATGGGCCCATGACAAGCGAGCCCGTCGTCCTGCCCGAGACCACACTGCTGGACGTCGAGGACGCCAAGGAGGAACTGCGCTCGGTCCTGCGCTCCCACCGGCGCTCCAGGCACCGTCACCGCAAGAACGGGCACGACCCCGTCTGCGGGTCGCTGACGGAGCACGCCCTGGAGGCTCTCGACGGCGCGCGCACCGTCACCGCCTACGTGTCGGTGGGGTGCGAGCCATGCACCCGGCCGCTGCTGAACCGGCTCGAGAAACGGGGGGTCACGGTGCTGCTGCCGGTGCTGGGCCCCCGCCTGTCGCGCTCGTGGGGGGTGTTCCACGGCGCGGACGACCTCGCTGAACGAGCGCCGGGTCGGCCTCCTGAACCCGGTGGGGCGGCCCTGCCCGCCGAGGCGGTCGCCCGGGCGGATGCGCTCGTCATCCCGGCCCTGGCCGTGGACCGCGGCGGTCGACGGCTGGGGCAGGGCGGAGGCTGGTACGACAGAATGCTCCCGCTGCGCCGCGACGGCGTCCGCGTCTTCGCCATGGTTTACGACGACGAGCTCGTTCCCGGGCCGCTGCCGACCCAGACGCACGACGAGACCGTGGACGCCGTCATCACCTCGGATGCCTGGTTCCTGCTGAAGGGATCGGCTTTCGCCTCCGGACGCTGAGCCGGACCGCGCGCGGGGGCGCTCGGCGCTTCGAACGCTCCCCCTCGGACGGGCCCGTCGCGGACCCGGGGCATGCCCGGGCTCCACAGACTCCGCTCGCGCGGGCGGCTGCGGAGAGCGTCCACAGGTCGAGCGCCATGCGGGTGCGCCGTCGACGCCACGGCCCCACTGTGGGGGTATGTCCGAACGCAGCCGCTCCTCCGATGCCCCCTCCCGCTCTCCCCGCGCCCCGTCCCGCCGGCCGATGCGCCGCCCCTCACTGACCCTGTGGCGCCACCGTCACCTCGTCGTCGCCCTGTGCCTGGGCGCTGCCGCGGTACTGGCGCTCAGCGTGCTCCGACCCGGCCCCGAGCAGGGGCGGGAAGCGCTCGTCGTTGCACGCGCGGTCGCCGCCGGGCAAGTCATCGCCGAGCAGGACGTCACCACCCGCTCCCTTCCATCGGACGCGCTGCCCGCCAACGGACTGGCCGGCCCGGAGATCATCGGATCGCGGGCCGCGATCGCCCTGGAGGAGGGCTCGGTGCTCACGGTCTCGATGACGAGCGCAGCGCTCGCGGGCGGCCTGAGGGGCGACGAGCGACTGGTGCAAGTCCCCGTCGAGGTCGGGGCGCAGCTGGCCGAACCGGGAGCCCACGTCGACGTCGTGGGTGAGGCGTCAGCCGGACTGGGTGAGGCCCCCGCGGATTCCTCGGCCGGCTCCTCGACGGGCACTGCCGCGGATTCGCCGGAGGACTCATCGCCCGGTCCCGGCGATGCTGCGGCGCCCTACGGGCCCCGGACGGCCGTCCTGTGCCGAAACGCGCGCGTGGTCCTGACGACGACTCAGGGGGAGGAGAATAGATGGACGACGGCGAGCAAAGTCACACTTGTGACTCTTGCCGTTCCCGCCGCGGACGCTAGCCTGGTCGTTGGTGCGGCTACGAACGGCGCTCTTGGCGTCGTGCTGAGTCCCTGACTCTTTGTTCAGCGCCACCGTTCGTCGCGGCGGCGGCCCGTCTGGGTCGCCGATTCCTTCTCATCATTTCATTCCCGGGCGCGAGCGGTCTTACAACAATCTCTCCTACCACGGAAAGGCCTACCATGCTCAAGGGATTCAAGGAGTTCATCTCGCAGGGCAACGCCCTCGAACTCGCCGTCGCCGTCATTATCGGTGCGGCATTCAAGCCGATCGTCGACGCCATCACTAATGTCATCATGGCCGTCATCAGCGGCGTGGTCGGCGAGCCCTAGTTCGACAATGTCTTCGAGTTCTACGTCAAGGACTCGCAGGTTCAGCCCGGCACGATCCTGACCGCCATTATCAACTTCCTGCTCATCGCCCTCGCCGTCTACTTCTGCATCGTGCTGCCGATGAACAAGTTCAAGGAGCGTATGAAGAAGGTAAAGGACGACAAGCCCGCCGAGCCGACCGAGGCCGAACTGCTCGTGCAGATCCGCGACCTGCTCGCCACCGGGCGACCGAACGCCTCCGCCGGGCAGCCGCGGCCGAAGGCCTGACGACCGCCCGCGCGTCTCAGACCCGGCACCCGCTTCGCCGAGTACTCGCTCACGGGGGTCCGCCGACCGACCACGGTCGGCGGACCCCATAGCGTCCGACGCACCCGGCCCAGGGACGGCGACGGACGGTGGATGAATAGCGGGCTTTCAACACGGCCCCGCTGGGTGGCGGGGCGGGCGGACGCAGGGCGGGGCGGCGAGGCCGGACCGTGTGCCCGCGACCCCGGTCGGTCACCACTTCCGGCCGTTACCGCCCTTGTTGCCGGTGCCATTGGCTCGGTCATTGCGGTCCTGCAGCTTGTCGCGCTGCGGGTCGGCCGGGGACGGACTGGCCGAGGCCGGCGACGGAGAGGACGAGGACGACGGCGTGCTGCTGGAATCGTCCGTCGGAGAATCGCTGGGGGTCGAGTCGGCGCTCTCATCGGACGTCGGCTCGGAGCTCGGCTCCGCCGAGCCCGACGGCGTGGCCGAGGGGTCCTCACTGGGCGTGGCCGACGGGTCAGTACCCGAGCTGGCCGACGGGTCCTCGCTGGGCGTAGCTGACGGGTCGGTGCTCGGGCTGGCCGATGGATCCTGCGAGTTCTGCGGTGGCGGAACCTCGCACTCCCCCGCGGCGGCCGTCGCCTCGTCCTCGGCCGCCCGGGCGCTCCCCTCGTCCCCCGCGTCGGTCGCCTTCTGCGCGCGCGCGAGGTGAGTCATGTAGAGGTTGACGCGCACGAGGCACTCGGGCGCCTGCGGGTCCCGAACCTGCGTCGTCGTCCCGTCCTGGCCCTGAGCATCGATCATTCCGGCCGACGGCGCGCTCGTCAGCGCCTCCTCCAACTCGTCGACGGCGCCATCGGTGTCATCGGCCAGCAGCCTGGCCGTGCCCAGGTTGTAGTGGACGCGCCACTTGTCGAGCCACGGGTTGACCCGTGCGACCGTCTCGTAGCGGCTGACCGCCGCAGGGTAGTCTTGGGCGATCACCGAGCGATTGGCCGCCAGGGTCATCAGGAAGACGAAGCCCAGCCAGATCGATATGACGCTCGCCAGGAGCGCGGGCACCGCGCCCCAGGCGAGCAGACGGCGTCGGTGACGCAGTCGGACCGCCCTGCGACGCGGGTCCTCAGCGCCGTCGGCCGGCGAGGCGGTCGACGGCGAGGCGGGGGACTCGACCCCGCTTCCGGTGGAGGGGACGTCCGGCGTCGTCATCGGGCGCCCCCCATGGGCGCTCCCGAGGCGGGAACGGTCCCCCCGGGCCGGGAGGCGGGGATCGCCGGCCCCGGCACGGCCCCGCCCGGCCCGGAGCGGGTCAGCCGCGCGGCGGCGCGGTCGGCGCCGATCAGCGCCATCAGCTCCCATACGAGCAGCAGTGAGGCCACCGCCCCGAGGGGCCAGGTGAGGTAGGTGCGACGGTTGAAGTGCTCGCGCCCCTCGGAGAACACTTCCGTGACATCGACGTCGGTGAAGTCCTTCGTCGGCGCGTCATCATCGCCGCCGGTCCGCTGGAAGTAGGGCACCCCCAGCCCGGAGGCCACGGACTGCAGCTCGTCGGTGTCGGGCACGGAGACCGCGGGCTCACCGGTGTCGGGGTCGGTGATGTACGCGGGCTCGGCGTCGGGGGCGGTGGTCCGGCCGACGGTGAACTCGCGCATCCGGGCGCCCTCGGGCGTGCCGTAGCCGAGGACGGCGCCGCCGCTGAGCATGGAACTCAGGTTCTCCCACGACAGACCGGCGGCTTTGGCGTCGGAGGCGCCGCCGCCGCCGTCGGTGGGCTCGCCGTCTGAGAAGATGTACACGAGCCGGGCCGCTTCCGGGGTGTTCTCCGAGCTGGCTCTCAGATCCTGAGTCAACGACGGCAGAGCCCGCTCCAGGGAGGACCCGTCGGAGCGGTCCGTCGGCTCCTGCTGGAGGGAGTTGATCCACGAGCTGACGGCATTGATGTCGTTGGTCAGCGGAAGCTCGCGCGCGGCGGCGGAGTCCAGCGAGATGATGGAGAAGCGGGCTGCGGGGAAGGCGTCCCGGATGGCGGCCATGTCTTGGCGCACGCCGTCGAGCCTGATGCCGCCGCCGTTGTCGGGGCCGCCGTTCCAGTCCTCGGCGGCCATGGACCCGGTCCGGTCGACGACCATGTAGATCTCGATGTTCGACACCGGACGCGCCTGGGTGGCGGGCACGCTCGGTCCGGCCATGATCACCGCCGTCACCACCGCCAGCGCCGTGCGCCGCCACCAGGTCCGCCTCGCGCCGGGGCGGGCGTCGCGCCGCAGGAGACGCTGCCCCGACCAGGCCAGCGCCGCCGCGAGCAGCACGACGACGAGAACGACCAGGAGCCACCCCCCGGCGAACATCGGTTCGAACGACAGGCTCATGCGCGCCTCCAAGCAGTGACGACCAGAAGGGAGATCACCGCCACGACGAGCCAGGCGGCGCGGCTCTGGGGCACGTCGGTCACCCGCACCTCGGCCTCCCCCTCCAGCTCGGTGGCCTGATCGGCCTCCAGCTCCTTGACGATCCCGTCGACGGCGCCGGGGTCGCTGACCTCGTAGAAGAACCCGCCGTGCTCCTCGGTCACCGTTCTCAAGTCATTGCGCGCCTCGGGCAGGGTCATCCCGGTCAGGCTCGGGTCCACGGTGGTGGGGTCGGAGCCGAACAGGGAGAACAGGCGGATGTCCTCCTGACCGGCCAGGTCCGCCGCCTGGGACAGGCTGTAGACCTGCAGCCCGCTCGGGTCGACGACCTGGTTATCGCTGGCCAGGACGATCGAGCGGGAGCGGTCCTCGACCTTGGTGTCGAAGGCGAGACTGCACGAGGCCAACCCGTCCCCGATGAGGGAGGAGGCGTCGACGTCGGTCAGCAGCGTGCCGCCGAACGTCTGGTAGTACTTCTCCTCGTAGGGGTTGAGATAGGTGGGCTTGAAGTTCAGCGCATCGGCCGCCACCTCGAACTGGTCGCGCAGCAGGTCGTAGTCATCGGTGAGCGGCACCATCGTCTGTGCCGTCGTGTTCCACGCGACCAAGGCGACCCGCTCCCCCTCGAAGGTGTCCAGCATCTTGGAGAAGGTGTCGAGGATCTCGACGTCGGTGGTGAGCATCGAGGTGGACACGTCCAGGCACAGAACGATGTCACGACTGGCCATGGCGTTATTGCGCACGGTGCGGTTCACCGGCCGACCCGCCATCATGGAAGCGGCCACCAGACCGACGACGACGAGAGCGCCCAGAGCGGCGTGAAGAGCCCGACGTCGACGCACCCGGTTGCGCACAAGCGGGCTGGATAGGAGGACCGCGGAGTTGGCGACGCGGCGGGGTGCCCGCCCGCGGCCGGCGCCCCGGAATCGCGGCAGGGCACCGGTGGTCGCGAGCACGATGGCCAGGACGCCGAGTCCGAGCAGGACCCACATCAGCCACGCCATCACCATCGGGTCACAACCTCCCTCGCCTCGCTGACGGCCTCCTCGGCCGCGGCCTCGGGGTCACGGTCGAACGATGGCTGCTCCCATACTGCCAGCAGCTCACCGACGTGTCCCAGCGGGTTGGCGTCAAGCGGACGCCGGTGGCGGCGCACGAGCCGGAGGCGGTCCTCGACGTCATCCGGGCCGGTCGTGGCAGACATGTCCAGGATTTCGCGCACCGTGGCGGTGGTGATGTCCTCGCCGCTGCGAGCGGCGGCGAAGCCGCGCACCGCCGAGGCGAGCTCGAGGTGGAGACCGCGCAGGTCGGTCTCACCGGCGGTGAAGCGCCGGGCGGCGGTCTCGACGCGTTCGACCCACTGACCGCGCTCGGACGGCGCCATGGGAATGTCCCCCACCTCCCGGCTCTGATCGCGCCGGGTCACGAGCAGGGAGCGCAGCAGCCACGCCGCAACCAGGATGAGACCCGCGACGGCGACGACGATCATCCACATGGGCATGAGCACGGGGGCGTTGACGGACACGGTCATCGCCTCCTTCGTCTTGACGAGGCCAGCCGCTGGCGGGCCAGCAGGTCGGCGATCCGGTCGACCAGGGAATCGTCGTCGACGACGGCGACGTGCTCGATGCGCCGTGCGTCCAGCGCGCCGGTCACGGCGGCGCGCCTGGCCAGCACCTGCTGGCCCAGGCGGGCGACGAGCACGTCGTCCTCGCGCAGGAAGGCGGGGACCTCGGCGGGCATCTCCACATCGCGAGCGCGCCCGCGACCGGGCGCCAGAGGATCGTCGTCTTCGATCTGGACGACGATGAGCTCGTGCTGGGTGGACAGACGGCGCAGCAGGTCGACAACACCGGGAACCAGGACCGGGTCGGGGTGGGCGGTATCGGTGATGAGGACTACGAGGCTGCGTCGGCGGTGCCAGGTCGAGACGCGGTCCAGCAAAGTGGCCAGATCGGAGGCGGGGGCCCCGGAAGCGAGCGGGTCGGCGTCCGCCCGCCCGTCCGCAGGGGCCCCGGGAGCGGAACCGGTGAGGTCCGCGAAATGGCGCTCGAGCAGATTCAACAGGGTCTCGGCGTGCTCGGAGCCGGCGCGCGGAGGGCGCGAGACGACCCGGGCGGCGTCGGTCGCCACCAGTGCGACGGGATCGCCGCGCAGGCGGGCGAGGTAGGCGAAGATCTCCGCCACGGCCAGCGCCAGCTCGCGCTTGTCCAGGCCGGCCGGCGTCTGCGCCGCCATGGTGCGCCCGGTGTCGACCGCCAGCACGAGCGGCAGGTTGGCCTCGCGCTGGTAGCGCTTGATGACGGGCTGGCCGATGCGCGCCGACGCCTTCCAGTCGATGTCGGTCACATCGTCCCCGGGGCGATACAACGACAGGTCGTCGAAGTCCTGGCCGTGCCCGAGGAAGACCGATTGATGGCGTCCGTCGAGCAGACCGGTGGCGCGCCGCAGCGTGGGCAGCGTCAGGCGGCCGCGCACGCGCGCCAAACGGGAACCGCGGCCCATCGAGGGCTCGGGCGGCGCCGCGGACCCGGGAGGCTCCGCGGACTCCGCGGCCCGCGGGGACGAGGACGCCGTCGGCGACGCCGATGGCGGGTCCGAGCGGTCGAACGTCTTCAATGCCATGACCATGGGGACCGTGCCCGATCAGGGCGTGGGGACCGCCGCGAAGATCGCGTCGATAATGGCCTCCGGGGCGATGTCGTCGGCCAGGGCGTCGTAGGTCAGCACCAGGCGGTGGCGCAGCGCGGCGTGACGCAGCAGGCCGACGTCGTCGGGGGTGACGTAGGTGCGCCCCGCCTGCAGGGCCACGGCCTGAGCGATCTTCATCAGGGCGATCCCGCCGCGCGGAGAGGCGCCCACGCGCACATGCCGCTCCAGACCGGGCACCGGCCGCGGACCGCCGCCGCGGGAGGTGTTGACCACAGCGACGAGGTACTGCTTGATGACCGGATCGACGTAGACGCGCTCGACGGCGCCCTGGAGCCACTCGACGTCGTCGGTGCTGATAGGCCGGGAGGTGATGGCCCGCTCGAAGGCCCCCGACGAGATGCGGTCCAGGACGTCGGCCTCCTCGGCCGGCTTGGGGTAGGTCAGCACCTCCTTCATCAGGAAGCGGTCCATCTGCGCCTCGGGCAGGACGTAGGTTCCCTCCTCCTCGATCGGATTCTGGGTGGCCAGCACCATGAAGGGCTGCGGCAGCGGGTAGACGACGCCGCCTATGGAGGTCTGCCGCTCCTGCATGGCCTCGAGCATGGCCGACTGAGTCTTGGCGGACGAGCGGTTGATCTCGTCGAGCAGAACGATGTTGGCGTGCACCGGTCCGAGCTGGGTCGTCATCTGCCCGTTGGCGTAGTTGAGGATCTGGGTGCCGACGATGTCGTTGGGCATGAGGTCGGGGGTGCACTGGATGCGGTGGAAGGAGCCGGAGACGGCGGCGGCCAGAGTCTGAGCGGCCGTCGTCTTGGCCAGGCCGGGGACGGACTCGAGCAGGATGTGACCGCTGGCGATGAGCGTGGAGGTCAGGGCCAGGCGCAGGCGCTCCTGACCGACCACGCGCTGGGAGAAGGTCTTGTTAACTCGCCCGAGGAGCTCGGAGGCGCGCTCGATATCGGCCTTGGGAGTGGCATTGGAACGGGATGCCCGCTCGGCCTCGTGCTCGAGCTCCTTGGCGCTGGGCAGGGAGGCCGTCGGAGAGGGATAGGAGCTGCCGGCGGGAGCGGTCGGAGCCTCCGGAAGACCGCCGCCGCGCGGCGTGCGCGCTGTGCGCCCGGTACGTGACGGCGCACCGGCGGGCGCCGACGGGAACGACGGCGCGGCGGGGGCCGACGACTGGGCCGACGGGAACGACGGCGCGGCGGGGGCCGACGACTGGGCCGACGGGAACGACGGCGCGGCGGGGGCCGACGGCGCGGCAGAGCGCCCGGCGGGAGCGGCCGTAGTGCCGTAGGGCTGCGCTGGCTGATTGCTCATGGAACTCCTCGTGCGCCGGAGTGGGGACAGGGCGTCACGGGAAGGCTATACGAGTCGTCGGGCCGGGCCCAGGCGGTGTGATGGGGAGAGCGCCCACCTGACGGCCCCGCCACCGTTCACAGGCCGGCCAGCTCGACGTCGCTGCCCGACAGCGTCACACGCAGCCCCCCATCGGTCACCGCCACCCGGGAAAGGCTCAGTCCCCGCGGCAACGAGTCGGCGTCCACGGAGATCTCGGTGGACTCCAGGCCGAGGTAGGACAGGACCGGCCGTCCCATGAACGTGGAGCCGAGGTCGACGTCGGCGCCCCGAACCGTGATCGATGTGACAGTCAGAAGCAGACCGCCGTCGTCGGCGATCGACGGAACGATCGTCACACGGGCGTCGACCCCGAGCACGGTCGTGGAGGCCGTCACGGTCCCCGGGTCATCACCGGAGCCGAGGGCGCCGGCCTGCACGGTCAGGGCCGGGGCGCCGGAGGCGCTGGCCGCCACCATGTCCGTCAACCGATCCCACCCCAGCGACGCCGCGACGTCGACGCGGCCGGCCGGGAAGGGGGCGGACAGGCCGACGGTCCTCACATCGGCATCGACGTCGAGAAGCGTCAGTCCGTCCGGTTCCGAGCCGCCCGGCCTTGAGACACCGCTGGAGCCCCGCCCGCTGACACCGGCGGACAGATCCAGTCTGCTGGCGGTCAGAGTCAGGGAGTCCAGCCCGCCGCCGAGAACCTGCGGCAGCAGGAGCCCGTCGGTGCCCACCTCGGCGTCGGCGGACAGACCCGGCAGTGCCTGATGGACGGCAGCCTCGACCCGCGAGCGCGTGTAGAGCTCGCCGCCCGCGCCGGCTCCCCCGACCACGAGAGCCGAGACGAGCACCGCGACGGCGGCGATCCGCCGGGGTCGACGGCGCCGACGACGCTCGCGGTCCTGCTGGCGCGCACCGTCGGCCCCGGCGTGGTTGTCGGCGTCGACGACGCCCTCGCCGTCCGGTGCGCCCGGAGCCCGTGTCGCGCGGGACTCGCCGTCGGTCATGTTCAGCCCCGCCCGCCGTCGGCGCGGGCTCCCTTGACAGCGCCGGGGGAGCCGACGGCTCCGACCGAGGCGGTACTCACCTCGGCCTCGCGGGCGGCTTCGTTGTCGGCGTGCTCCTGGTCGAGCATGGGCAGATCCTCGGCCGTCACCATAAGGGTGGCGACGGCGTGCTCCACGAGCGCGGTGCGGCGATTGGAGGCGGCGCCCCCGGCGCGTCCGCCGCGCAGCCCGCGCACGCCCACGCGATCGAGCTTCTCGCAGACGTTGTCGAGCTTGCGGTTGAACTTGGTCAGAGGCCAGCCCAGGCGCGCTGCGGCCGCCGACGACGAGGGGATCTCGGCGGCCCCGGTGCCGGCGCGCCGCAGCACCGGTTCGGACAGGGCCAGGACGAGCAGCAGCTGGGACTTGGTCATCGGGGTCACGCCGATGGTGGTCTGACCGCTGGACTGGCGGGGTCCGTCTATTCCGGTGAAATGATCCTCCCCGGCGGTAATGAGATCTATCTCATAGGTCGTGGGTCCCGCTGAGAAGGTGAGGATGACGCGCTGGAACACCAGGGGCATGCGGGCGCCCGGAGCGAGGCGGGACTGCACCAGGCCGTCCCCGTCGGTCAGCGTCGCGGACAGGCGCGAGCCCTCGTTGGCGATCCACCACAGGCCGCCCTCGTGAGCCAGGACGAGGAAACGGCGATGGAGGTAGGGATTGTCGTCGATATCGAGGTCCCCGCCGCGGCCGATGACGAAGGTGTCGTCGACGCCGACGCGGTGCACCTCGCCGGAGAAGTCCAGGACCAGTTCATCGGGACGATCGGGGTCGATGTCCGGCAGCTCGGTCCAGGTCAGATCGCTCATGTGTGAGGCCTCCTTGCGGCTTGAGGACGGAGTCGGTGTGTGGCTGACGCGCGGGACCGGCGAACGGCTAAACGGGCGGCTCGACCCGCAACGCGACGCCGTCCCCCACGTCGAGCAAGTCTCCCATGTACAGCGGCGTCGGCAGGGCCGTGGCGAGCAGGACCGCGGGCAGTCCGGGGCGCAGCAGCACCGTGCCGTTGTACGAGCCCAGATCGCGGGCGAGCACATTCCAGCCGGCCGTCGTGACCAGCAGGTGGGAGCGCGAGATCAGACGGGTGGGGCTGGGCACTTCCAGCAGCACGGCCGCGGGCTCACCGCCGGGCTGGGCGCGAGGCGCGCGTCCGACGACGACGTCGCCGCGCACCGGCACGCTCAACCCGGTCGACAGGACCAGCACCGCCAGAACCGGCCGCGGGACGGGAGCCAGCCGTCCGCTCAAGGGGGCGGGGCAGCACTGGCAGGTGCGCGCATCGGGCGGGTTGGCGTGGCCCGCCGTGCAGATGGCCGCCGCGATCATGGGGATGGGCGCGACCTCCTGGTCGAGATCCGCCGTAGCGGTCGAGACCGGGGACCCGGCCGCCTCAGCACACGCGTCCAGCGCTTCGGTCGGCATCGCCAGTGCCCGGGCGGCGGGGTCATCATCGTCGGGGGAATCGGGCGACGCCGCCACGGCTCCGCCGGTCCGCGGCGGGAGGCGGCGGCGACGGCGCCCGGATCCCGGCTCGGGATCGGAGTAGCGCGGGGCGGAGCCCGCCGGCGGAAGGTCCGGTACCGCTCCGCTGAACGCGGCCGGCGGCGGGTCCTGCCGGCTCGCGATCGCCTCGGCGTCCCTCGCATCGGCGTCCACCGGCAGGTCGTCAGGGTCGATCCATACCCCGGTTTCGGCGGGATCCGGGCCCTCGGCCTCCTCCGGCCAGGCCGGCTCGTTCGCCGTCGAAGCCGCGGCGGTCGCGGACGATGCGGCGAGCGCGGGGGGCGGGGCGTCCGTGCTCCCGCAGACGCCCGGTGGTCCGGCGATCGGGCCGCCGAGGGCGGCGAGTACCGCCCGCGCCGCTCCGGGCGGAGCATCCGCCGCGAGAACCGCCTCGCCCCAGCGGCCGACGAGACGCTCGCGCTCGCCGCCCGACGTGTTCGGCGCAGTGCCCGCAGCGCTCACAGCACCGCCTCCGGCACCAGGTCGACGACCAGGGCCGTGATGTTGTCGTGGCCGCCGGCCTCAAGCGCGGCCGCCACCGCCTCCTCGGCGGTGCGCTGGGATCGCATACCGGCGTCGAGCACGGTGATCAGGGCCTCGTCGTCGAGCTCGTCGCTTAGGCCGTCGGAGCAGACGAGCAGACGGTCCCCCGCCTGAGCGGGCACGGCCCGGATCTCGGGGACGGCCTCCTGATCCAGGCCGGCCCCCAGCGCCCGGGTGACGACGTTCTTGCGCGGGTCGCTGCGGGCCTGGGCGCGGGTAAGCTGCCCGGCGTCGACGAGCACCTGGACCTGAGAGTGGTCGTGCGAGACCTGAGTGAGGATCCCGTCACGCAGGAGGTAGACGCGCGAGTCGCCGATGTTGAAGACGATCCACGTCGCAGCATCTTTGGTCGGGCGCGCCAGGACGACGCCGGCGACGGTCGCCCCGGGCCTGTGGGCGGCGTGCGAGGGGATGGCGGCCACGGCCTCCCCCGCGGCGATCACGAAGTCGGCGACTGTCCGCTCATCGGTGACGACAGTGCCCACCAGCGGCGCGAGGGCTCCCAGGGCGGCCCGGGTGGCGGCGCGTCCGGCGGCGTGCCCGCCCATGCCGTCCACGACGACGAAAGCGGGGGCCATGGCGAGGTAGCCGTCCTCGTTGACCGTGCGATGGCGGCCGACATCGGTGGCCGCGCCGACAACGGGGACGAGGATGCCGCCCTGCGGCCGGGAGGGGGCCGGGTTCTCGCTCATTGGGCGTCTCCTCGATGCCGGATCATCAGCTGGACCGTCAGCGCTGCAGGATCTACTGTGGGCGGTCGGACGGCGCCGACGATACCGGTCCGGGCGCGCCCCGGCTCACCTCGGGTAGGCTCGTCGGCACCGGGACCCACCGGCCCCCCGATCGACCTCGACGAACCATATCCATATGCGATCTACATGGCACGTGATGGCACGTGCGGCACATGGTGTGGTCCGTGGCGTGCACGGCGGGAACCGCGAACTGGAGGACTCACCTCATGTCTCAGGCTCAGGACGACCTCGTCGCTGCGGCGAGCAACCCCAACGCAGAGCTCACGACGCTGCATGAGCTCGCCAACAACTACCCGGGGTTGCGCCCCTACATCGCGGAGAACCCACGCACCTACCCCGCGCTCCTGGAGTGGCTGGGCACGCTCGGCGACCCCGCCGTCGATGCCGCTCTGGCGCGCCGCAACGCCCCGACCCAGTCGCCGGCGGGCGCAGCGGGAGACAGCGCGACTCAGGTCATTCCCCCGTCGGCCTCGGGGCAGCCCGCGACCCAGGAACCGGAAAGCTCCTATCAGCAGCGTTCGCTCGCCGAGACGCAGCGCCAGGAGCCGATCCAGCCCGCCCAACCCCAGTATGAGCAGGCGACCCAGTACCAGCCCGCCCAACCCCAGTACGAGCAGGCGACCCAGTACCAGCCCGCTCAGCCCCAGTACGAGCAGGCGACTCAGTACCAGCCCGCCGCCCAGCCTCAGTACCAACCCGCCCAGCCCCAGTATCAGCAGGCTCAGTACCAGCAGGCGGCCCAGACGTCATCGCCCAGTCTGCTCGGCGTGGGAGAGGAGGCCGAGGCGGAGGGCTCTCCTCATTCATTCCCGTGGCTGAAGGTCCTCGGAGCGATTGCGATCGTGGTCGTCGTCGCCCTGATCGCCTGGTTCGTCATGTCGGATCACGGCGATGACGATCGCCCCGCCGGCGCGAGCAGCTCCGCGGCGGCCGAGCAGACCACGGCCGAGCAGACCCAGCAGCCCTCGAAGTCGCCCAGCGCCTCAACCACCCCGAGCGCCTCGGCCAGCCCCTCCAAGACGATCAAGGCCCCGGCCCCGGACGGCGCCACCGAGATGGACGGCTTCACCGCGCCCAGCGGCAACATCACCTGCACCCTGGGAACGGACTCGGTCACCTGCACCATCAACAAGCACGACTTCGTGCCCCAGGACGGCTCGTGCAACAACTCCTCCGGCTCGCCCTACACCGCGAGCCTCGGAGCCCAGGGCGCCGGTACCGGCAGCTGCGGCACCCCGTTCTCAAATTCCGGTAATACCCTCAACTACGGCAGCTCCGCCAAGAACGACACCTTCGCCTGCACCTCGTCGGATTCCGGCATCGAGTGCTGGAGCCAGGTCAGTGGGCAGAACTTCACCCTCTCCCGCGAGAACGCGACCTTCGCCAGCCACTAGGCGCCGACGCCGGCGAGCCGCGGAGTCATGCGGGCCGGTCGCGGCGCCGTCCGAATTCCCTCATCATTCCCCCATCATTCCGATCCTCTTCAGCGCCCGGTGGCGCCGCCGCCCGCGGTGGCGCCACCGGCTCCTTCCCGACCATCCCGCGGGCGCGGCCCACGGCCGACGAACAACCACCCATGTCCTCCACCTACGGGCGCATTCTGCGCATCCCCGGCGCCGCCGCGTTCTCGGCCGCCAGCCTTCTGGCGCGGTTCCCCATGTCCATGACGGGGATCTCCACCATCCTGGCCGTCCAGAGCCTGTACGGCAGCTACTCCGCGGCGGGCGCCGTCTCCGCGGCGAACGTCGTGGCCACCGCCGCGGGGGCGCCGATGCTGGCCAAGCTGGTGGACGAGCACGGGCAGTCCAGGGTGATGCTGCCGGCGCTGCTGATCTCCGGGACGTGCCTGCTCGGGCTCATCGTCGCCGCGGGGCGGCAGGCCGACCTGTGGCTGCTCGTCGTGCTGGCGGCGCTGGCGGGGGGCCTGTCCGGGTCGATGGGGTCTCTCGTGCGTTCGCGCTGGACGGCGGTCGTCAGCCGCCCGGAGGATGTGCACACGGCCTTCTCCCTCGAGGCCGCCTTCGACGAGGTCGCCTTCATCGTCGGACCGGTTCTGGCCACGGGCCTGTGCACCTCGTCGGCGCTGCCGGTCACAAGCGGCTGGCTGGCCACGCTCGCCCTTCAGGTCGGGGGCGGGGCGTGGTTCCTGTCCCAGCGCGGCAGTGAGCCGGTTCCCCACGCGCGCCGCCACGCCGGGAGCGCCGACGCCGGAGCCCCGGCCGGGCCTTCGCCGGCCCCGACGGGTCCGGCCGAGCCGGGCGGATCGGCGGGGCGGGCCCAGGGCACCGGCAGACATGCCGGGGGCGGCCGATCGCAGCACCCGCAGCGACCAGTGCTGCGCCACGGTGCTGTGCTCGCCGTCCTGGTCTCATTCCTGTTCTCCGGGGCCCTGTTCGGTGCGAACGACGTGGCCGCGGTGGCCTTCGCCACGGAGGCGGGTCGCACGTCGGCTTCGGGACTGGTGCTGGCGGCCTGGTCGATCGGCTCGCTCACGGCCGCGCTCGTCTACGGGTCGCGATCGTGGAGGTGGCCGTTGTGGAAGCACTTCCTCGCCAGCACCACCGGTCTGGCCGTCGGCGTCTCGCTTCTCCCGTTCGCCCCCGGCCTCCTCGCGCTGGGCGCGCTCATGGCCGCCGCGGGCACGACGATCGCCCCCACCGTGACCACCGGCAACAACATCGTCCAGGCCACCGTGGCGCCCGCGCAGCTCACCGAGGGGCTGGCGTGGATCAGCACGGCGCTGAACGTCGGGGTGTCCCTGGGCTCGATGGCGGGTGGCCGCGCGGTCGACGACGCCGGAAGCCACGGGGGGTACCTGGTGGTCGCCGTCTGCGGCTGGCTCTCCGTGGCGGCCGCCCTGGCCGGGCTGCGGGCCCTGCGTCAGGCGCACGCGCATCCTGGCCCGCCCCGCTGACCCGCCCGGCGCCGGTGAGGGAGTGGCGGGACGGGGCCGTAGACTGCGACGAGTGGATGAGAGCATGCGGATCGAGCCGGCCGGGCCGGCCGCCCCCCGTCCCGGCATCGACCGGCTTCTGACCCCTCTTCCCGTGCAGGCGATGGGCTGGATTCTCCTCATCGCCAGCGTCTACCCCCGTCTGTGGGACAAGGACGGGGGTCGGCTGTTCAAGCTCGACGCGTGGGTCTACTACCACGCCGTCGCCCAATGGTTCGACGGTGGAAGCCTGTACGACTGGTACGCCAACCCCGCCGAGCATCTGTGGCCATTCACCTACCCGCCCTTCGCGGCCTGGACGCTGACACCTTTGACCTGGGGCGGCGACCGCACCGCCCAGGTGCTCCTGACCGCGGCCACACCGGTGTGCGCCGCGATGAGCGCGTGGGCGACGGCGCGCGCCCTCGGGGTCGGGCAGCGGCGGGCTCTCGCGGCGGCGCCATGGCTCGGCCTGGCGGGCGGGATTCTCCTCGAGCCGATCTACAAGACGATGGAGTACGGGCAGGTCAACGCGATCCTCATGCTTCTGGTCGCCGTCGATCTGCTGGTCGTGCCGGCCCGGTCGCGCTGGCGCGGTGTGGGCACGGGGCTGGCCGCGGCGTTCAAGCTGACTCCGGCGATCGGAGTCGTCCTGCTGCTGGCGCGGCGCGAGTGGCGGGCCGCGGCCACGATGGCGGGCACGGCGATCGGAGCCACCGCTCTGTGCTGGCTGGTGCGGCCCGAGGAGTCCTCCCGGTTCTTCTTCTCCGCGATGCTCGATCCCTCCCGCGCGGGCTTCGCCGATTACGCGGGCAACCAGAACCTCAAAGGGGCGATCGCCCGGTGGTTGCCCGAGCAGCTGTGGATCCCCGTATGGACGGCGGCGGTCGTCGTGGTCGCCCTGGGGGCGTGGCTCCTGCTGCGCCGCCTGGAGACGCTGCGGGGGCCGACGTCGGCGCAGGCCGCGCCCTCGACCCCCTCGGAATTCTCAGGGTCCTCAGCGCGGACGACGCCGACCCCCGCCACGGGCGCCCCGCAGGAGGGTCTCATCCTGACGCTGCAGGTGACCACCGCAATGGTCCTGGGACTGCTGGTCTCGCCGATCACCTGGTCGCACCACTGGGTGTGGTGCCTGCCCGCTCTCATGACGCTGACGGCGGCCGCGCGGCGCTGGCGCTCACCGGCGCTGGCCGCCACTGCGGTGGCGGGCCTGGCGGTATTCGGGCTGGCCATGCAGTGGTGGTTCCCCGGTCAGAACCATGTGGAGCAGGAGTGGCCCTTGTGGGCCACCGTCGTCGGCTCCTCATACACCTGGTGGGCATTGGCCGCCGGGGTGGTCCTATGGACGGCGGCGGGGGATTCCACGGCACGGAGCCGGGCCCGCGCCCTCTCCCCCGCCGCGTGCCCGCGCGAGCCGGCCGCCCCTTAGGATCTGCCCGTGCCACTCTCCGACCTCGTCCGCGCCGTGACGGACCAGTTCCATCGCGACACGATCCCCGTGCTCAAGCGGCGCGGCTGGCGCCCGCGCGTCATCGCCTACGACGGCTACGGCTCGGCCGCCCCCGCGGGAGCCTCCCGCCGCCCCGAGGGAGGACGGGCCGGAAGCGGGAAGACGCCGTCGGACATGGCGAGGGTGCTCGCCCGCATGGTGCTGCGCCCGTCGAACGCCCCGGCCGAGGGCCCGCTATTCCGCTCCGTGCCCGAGGAGCTGCCGACGTCAGCGCGCGACGTGCGGGACGTGCGCGATCTGGCGGCCATGAATCTTCTGGAGGCTCAGCGCGGTTGGCGTCTGTTCGTGGACGCCCCCGTCCCCTACCTGCCGGTGACCATCCGCGTCGGGGCGGCGGGCGTGCGCACGCGAGCGGACCGGGAGGGCTACGTCGACGTCGTCGTGCGCGGGCACGGCCTGAGCCCCGGGTGGCACGAGGCCCGCATCGAGGCGACCGGCGCCGGCACGGCGGTCACCCGGATCCTGGTGGTAGCGCCCGGACCCCGCCTGGGCGTCGTCTCCGACATCGACGACACGGCCATGGTCTCCCACGTGCCGCGCATGTTCGTCGCCGCCTGGAACCAGCTGGTGAAATACACATCCTCGCGCGAGCCCGTGCCGGGCATGGCCGAACTGCTCACCCGGGCCCAACGGGCGCACCCGGGCGCGCCGGTCATCTATCTGTCGACCGGCGCGTGGAATGTCGTGCCCACCCATCGCTCCTTCTTCGAGCGCCACGGCTTCCCCTCCGGGCCGATGCTCATGACCGACTGGGGGCCGACCAACACGGGTCTGTTCCGCTCGGGCATCGAGCACAAGCGCACGGGGCTTCGGCGCCTCATGATCGACCTGCCCGACGTGGTCTGGCTGCTGGTGGGAGACGACGGCCAGCACGACCCGCTCATCTACTCCGAGGTGGTGCGCGAGCACTCCGATCGGGTGGCGGCGGTGGCGATCCGCCGCCTGACGCCGGCCCAGCACGTCCTGGCCGGAGCCCAGCTGGTGCACCCCATGGGGGTGGGGCCGGTGTCGCGCACGCTCGCCGAGGCGAATGTCCCGTTCGTCGTCGGGGCGGACGGCTACGAGTTGGCCCGCATGCTGCCGCCCGGCCTGCTCGCCGGACCGGAGGACGAGTAGAGGGTGCGGTGCCACGGGAAGCGGCCCTCGACCGACCGGTCCGGGCCGCGCCCGTCGGCCGACGGGCGCGGGTAATGCGGTCGGCATGGTGGATCACGGGGTTGAGGATCAGTTGGCTCGTGTGGCTGAGCGGGTAGTGGGGGCGCAGCGGGATGCGGATACTGCGCAGCGGGTGCGGCGAGGCGGACGAGCTGGAAGTGAAGAGGTCCTCCAGAGGCGGCGAGGTGTCGGCGGTGGTCGATGCTGCGGGTCGTGTGCGGGATGTGCCGTTCGGATCGGCGTGTCGGGGGTCGGATGAGGCCGGGTTATCGCGGGTGGTGATGGAGGCGATCGAGGCGGGTCGGCGTCGGGCGGCCGGTGAGGTGGAGAGTGTGGTGCATCGGTACGCGGGTGAGGACACGGCGCTGGGACGGGGGATGCTGGACGCCTACCGGCAGGTGGCGGGTCCGCCTCCGCCCGAGCAGCCGCAGCAGCCGCAGGAAGGCGCGCCAGGACCGGATCGGGCCGGAGGCAAGCGACGACGTGGCGGGCCGGGCATGATCGTCCCGGGCCGAGGATGAGACAGCCAGCCGGCACCTCTGTGCGTGCCGGCGTACGCGGCGGTCAAGGCGGCTGCTGATGGGATGATGGAGGCGGCTGCGGGCGGCATCTGCGGTAGCGCGCAGCGTTTGAGGCGGGCGGCGGCCGGGTTGGAGGGCGCCGATGAGAACGCGGCGGCCGATGCCAGGGCGATCGGCGGGTCATTGGGGCAGCCGGGGCTCTCCGCCGCGCCGGTGGGCGGGTGAGTGGACCGCGGGGAGTCCGCATCGCTTCCGATTGGATACGCTCGCATTGTCGCCGATGACGGTGTCCGCCGAACGAAATCACGGATGCGGGGCATCACACCTATGATCGCATCACCACCTGAGATGATCATGGAGTCAGCGACGCCACAATCCGGGACGCCGCCGCAAGTCCGGAACGAATTGTGCGAATTCGTGAGAACAACACCTGGAGGATTATAGGAGCTGATGCTGTTGTCGTCGTCAATGAACACGGTAAAATAATCACGGCCTGGCCTGCGAGCAGTCGAGGCTGGAGGTATCCAGGAACATTTACGACCGGTTCCCGAACGAGTCCATGAGAAGTCTTCTTATGGAAGTGCTGAACGAGAAAGATCCGCAGCTGACGCGAGCCCTGCACGAACAGTCCACGCTGACCCGAGAACAGGTGGACCGCATCGACACCGCATGCTGCAGGGAAATGAGATTCGCGGGGGACGGCGAGGACATCCCGACAGAACGTTCGATCAGACTGAAGAGCATCATCGACGTACTCTACGAGACCCGGCCAAAAGAAAGGAGCCAAGCTCGAGGGACGCAGCTGATCGTGGACGAGGAACACCGAATCCCTCAGGAGGAAACACGGACCCAAGCCCGACGGCACGCCCCACGCCATCCTCGACCTGAGCGGACCCGACGACCCCGCCTCCCGGATCCCCTGGTTCCCCAACGGAGCCGAGGACATCGCGGTCCGGGGTCCGGCTTCTTGACGCTATCGTGAGAAACGAATCCATCGCCCCGCCGACCGGAGCCCTCGGGTCACCCCCGCCGGCCGAAGCCTCCAGCCGGGGCTCCGCCCACCGCGCAATCGGGACGCCGACCGACTCCGAGGACCGCCCGGCCCGCTAGGCTCGCCCCCAGCGCCACGACACCACCACTGTGAGGAGACCTCTATGACCAGCAAGCTGCCTTTCGTCATCGGCCTCGGCGCCGGCTACGTCCTGGGGACGCGCGCCGGTCGCGCCCAGTACGAGCGCATCAAGACCGCAGCGTCGCGGGTCGCCGAGAAGCCCTTCGTGCGGAACAAGGTCGACGCCGCCTCCGATCGGGCGGGCCAGTTCGTCCGCCGGCAGGGCGAGGCCGTCACCGACAAGGTCGCCGACGCCGTCAAGGAGCGCTTCTTCGCCGGGCCGACGAACCACGCCGCCGCCCCCTCCCCCGCCGTTCACGTCGACAACGCCGAGGTCCGCCCCGTCAACGGCTGACCCGGTTTCCTCCCCCACCGGCAAGCCGGCCGAGCCCGCCGAGGTCGACCGGACGACGCCGGTCGCGCCGGCTCGACTACAGATCCTCGACGTCGAGGGGCTCGTGCCGTCGCAGCGGTCTCAACGCCTGGCGGCGAACCTGACGCGGCACCAGCAGTCTGCGCCAGCCCGACCACGCCGTGCCGCCGTACGGCGCCCAGCCGCCGCGGACGGCCGGACCACCGGCGGCGGCCAGGCGCGCCGCGCGACGTCGTTCCCGGTCCCCCACGACGGGCAGCCGCCATGAGCGCCAGTAGGCCACCAGGCAGGTCCCCGCCCCCACCACTGCGGCCGCCACCATCGCGTACGCCTCCGGCAGGCCCACCCGGACGGACGCCACCGCCGTGCCCGCCGCGCACAGGGCGGGCACGGCGTAGAGCTTGTTCCCGCCGAAGACCGCCGGCGTCTCGCCCACGGACACGTCGCGCACCATGGAGCCGCCCACCGCCGTCAGGCACCCCAGCAGCAGCGCGGGCATGACGCCCAGCCCGCTGTCCAACGCCTTGGCGGCGCCGGTGGCGGCCCACGTGCCCAGAACCACGGCATCGGCGACGACGAGGAACCGGCGAGCGAGCCGAGAGGTGAAGGGCGCCCACCAGGCGATGAGCGCCCCCGTGCAGGCGGTGTACAGGTAGTAGGGGTCGGTCAGCGCGAAGGGCGGGCCGGCCTGGATCATGACGTCGCGCAAGATCCCGCCGCCGGTCGCCGTGAGGATCGCCAGGATGACGAATCCGACGAGGTCGTAGTTCTTGCGCCGGGCGATCAGGCCGCCGAGGATGCCGTTGAGGAGCACGCCGGACAAATCGAGGACGCGGAAGGTCTCGGGCAGCGTGTCCGGAACGACGAGCTGAGCGGGAAGCACGCGGCAACCCTACGACGCCGCCCGAACGCCGCCCGATGGCGACGCACCCCGCCGGCCCGGCACCGCCCACGCGCCGTCTCGACGCATCCCCGCCCCGCCGCTGTTCGGGCGGGCGAAGCTGCGAATGGACCCGACGGCCGTCATCGGCAAGACTCGAGCAGTGTCCACGCCGTCCTCGCCCCGCTACACCCCGCCCAAGGACCTGAGCGCCTACGCCTGGCTGTCGATCGGCGCGGCGGTGACGACCATCGCCCTCAAGACGTTCGCCGCGTGGCTCACCGGCTCGGTCGGGCTGCTGTCCGACGCCGCGGAGTCGGTGGTCAACCTGGTGGCCGCCGTCGTGGCGCTCATCGTCCTGAAGATCGCGATCAGGCCGGCCGACGACGACCACCAGTTCGGGCACTCCAAGGCCGAGTACTTCTCGGCCATCACCGAGGGCGTCATGATCTTCGTGGCGGCCGCGTTCATCATCATCTCCGCCGTCGAGCGACTCATCACCCCCGTCATGCCTGAGCAGCTGAGCGTGGGGCTGATCATCTCCGTGGGCGCCTCAGCCGTCAACGGAGCGGTCTCCTGGGTGCTCCGCCGGGCGGGCAGGAGGGAGGGGTCCGCGGCACTGCTGGCGGACGCCAAGCACCTGGCCACCGACGTCGTCACCTCCGCCGCGGTTCTGGTGGGCGTCGGGCTCGTGGCCCTCGTCGGCTCGCCCGTCCTCGACGCCGTCGTCGCCCTGGGGGCGGGCCTGAACATCATGTGGACCGGCTTCAAGCTCATCCGAGAATCCGTGGGCGGGCTCATGGACGCGGCGCCCGGCGGGCAGGCGCAGGCGCGGATCGAGGAGGTGCTGGACGAGCACCGGCGCGCCGGGCGGATCGACTTCCACGCGGTGCGCCTGCGCGAGGCGGGCAACCGGCGCTTCGCGCACCTGCACGTGCTCGTCCCGGGCGAGTGGAGCGTGAAGAGGGGACACGACTTCACCGAACGCGTCATCGACGACCTGGTCGCGGTGGACCCGAATCTGCGGGTCTCCGCACACCTGGAGCCGATCGAGGACCCCAAGAGCTACGAGGACGTCGAGGACGTGTGACCGGCCGCGGGCCATCCCGCCGTTCGCCTCGACTCGGCGAGGACGCCGACGGGTCGGGGGCGGACGCGCGCACGCCCCCGCGTGATGCGGTCGAGCGCGGCCCTCCCCGTCCGCGGCCGCGGACGGCGCTCACGACTCACAGTCGACACTCAGGGCGATCTCGCGCACTCGACAGGATGCGCCGCTGTGATAGTGCCACGTCGGGGCGCTCGCCCCGTCGAGGGGCGTATCGTCGCTCCGCCTGACCACGACCGGAAGGCTCTTTCATGTCCACGACCGCGCCCGCGTCCGAATCGCTGACTCGCAGCGCCCGCATCCGCACCGCCGTCGAGGGGGTCAGCGTCCTGCAACTGCTCGTCCTGATCGGCACGACCCTGCTCGTCCTGCTCGGGGCCCTGCTCGGCGGACGAGCCTACGTGGCGGCGGCCGACTCCGGCGGGCTGGTCTCTCAACCGGCGGTCACCACCGCCACCGGCACCACGGTCGAACCGCGCGAGCCCGCGACGCGGTCCCGTCAGTTCTGAGGCCCGCACAGCTCGCTTTCCGATCGGACGGTTCCGCCCGGTCCCGAGCCGTGCCAGACTCGGGTTATGAATGCAATGAGGCTCACGGGGACGGCACCGTCCCTCCGCTATCGATCGGCCATCGAAACCGCGCACCCGTGGCGGGATCCCGGGCACGTCGTCGTCGAAACCTGCGTGGAGGACATCGAGGGCGTCCGCGTGTCCGCGCGCGCCGGCGCCGACCGTGCGGAGCTGTGCGACAACCTCGCTGCCGGGGGGACGACGCCGTCCATCGGCGCAGTGGAGGCGGCGATCTTCGCGGCCGCCGAGGAGGTGACGCACCGTCGGGCGGTGGCTGGCGTCCACTGGGCCACCGGGCCGGCGAGCGCGCCCTTCGGTCTGCGCATCATGATCCGCCCCAGAGGCGGCTCCTTCGTCTTCGACGCCGATGAGGTCCGCGCCATGATGGCTGACGTGCGCCGGATAGCGGCTCTGGCACGGCAGATGAGTGAGTTCACGCGCCCGCAGCGGGTCGGCGGGCCGAAGCAGGCGCTGCCGCCGGCGGTCGACCTCGGTTTCGTCATGGGGGCGCTGACCGACGAGCATGCGATTGACCGCGGACTGCTGCGTCTGCTCGTCGACTTCGCTGAGGGCGCACCGGTGACCTTCTCCAAGGCTATCGACGTGACGCGCGACCCGATCGAGGCCTACGGGGACCTGGGCGGGCTCGGCGTGGATTATGTCCTGACTTCGGGCGGTGCGACGACCGCCCTCGACGGCGCCGAGGTGCTCAGCGGCATGGTCGCCGCCGGCCGCGGCAGCACGGGCCCGAAGGTCATCGCGGCCGGATCGGTGCGCCCGGAAACGGTGAGGCAGGTGGTGGAGGCCAGCGGCGTGCGGGAGGTCCACATGCGCTGCTCCATGCCCGGAGCGACGTGGCGGGAGCCGCAGCGCACGGAGGAGGCTCAGGTGCGACGCGCCGTCGAGGCTGCGCGCACACTCGACCCGCATTGACTCTGCGCGTGCGCCCCGCCTTCGCGCGTACCGTCCTGCGTACGCCGTGCCCGCCGCGGCGTCAACCCTCGTCGGTGTCCGCCGCCTCACGCACGGCGCGGGCTGCCTCGACCAGGTGGCGCAGACTGGCCTCGGTCTCGGCGTAGGCGCGCGTCTTGAGACCGCAGTCGGGGTTGGCCCACAGCTTCTCAATGCCCAGCGCCGTCGCGGCCCGCTCGAGCAGGTCGGCGCACTCGGCCGCACTGGGCACGCGCGGGGAGTGGATGTCCCACACGCCCGGGCCGAGCTGACGCTCGAAGCCGCGAGCGGCGACGGCCGGCAGGATGTCCATGCGGGAGCGGGAGGCTTCGATGGAGGTGACGTCGGCGTCGAGGTGGTCGACGGCGTCGATGACGACGTCGAATTCGGAGTAGCACAGGTGGGTGTGGATCTGGGTGGACGGGGCCGCGCCCCCGGTGGCCAGGCGGAAGGAGCCGACCGACCACTCCAGGTAGGCGGGCCGGTCGGCGCGCCGCAGCGGCAGGGTCTCGCGGAGGGCGGGCTCGTCGACCTGCACCACCGGGATGCCGGCCGCCTCCAGGTCGCTTACTTCGGCGCGCAGGGCGAGGCCCAGCTGGTCGGCGACCTGAGCGCGCGGGATGTCGTCGCGCACGAAGGACCAGGCCATGATGGTCACAGGACCGGTGAGCATGCCCTTCATGGGCCTGTCGGTCAACGACTGGGCGTAGGCGGACCAGGCGACCGTCATCGGTTCGGGCCGGGAGATGTCGCCCCAGAGGATGGACGGCCGGGTGCAGCGCGACCCGTAGGACTGGACCCAGCCGTGCTCGGTGACGGCGAAGCCGTCGAGGAGCTCGGCGAAGTACTGGACCATGTCGTTGCGCTCGGCCTCACCGTGAACGAGGACGTCCAGGCCGATCTCCTCCTGAAGGCGCACGACGCGTGCGATCTCGGCCCGCATGGCCGCCTCGTAGCCGGCGTCGTCGAGCTCGCCGCGGCGGTGGGCGGCGCGGGCGCTGCGGATCTCGGCGGTCTGCGGGAAGGACCCGATGGTCGTCGTCGGCAGGACGGGCAGGCCGAGCCGGGAGTCCTGGGCCGCCTTCCGCTCGGCGTAAGGGGCGCGGGTGCGGTCGGCCCGGGTGACGGCCAGGACGGCGGCGCGCACCTCGCCGCGGTTGACGCCGGGGTGGGCGGCGCGCTCGGCGCGCAGTCGGGCGTCCTCGGCGAGTTCGCCGGTGATGGCCTCGCGTCCCTCGGCCAGAGCGCGGGCGAGAACCCGGACCTCGGCGACCTTCTGATCGGCGAAGGCGAGCCAGGATCGGATGTCGTCGGGCATGCGGGTCTCGCGCTCGGCGTCGTGCGGCACGTGCTGGAGCGAGGTGGAGGTGCCCACGACGATGGGGACGGTCTCGGGTAGCGCGTCGCGCAGAGACTCCAGCGTGGCCAGGGCGACCTCCAGGTCGGTGCGCCAGATGTTGCGTCCGCAAACCACGCCGGCGACGACGCTCTTGCCGTCCAGTCCCGCCAGGTCGGCGGCGTCGGGCAGCTCGCCTGCGACGAGGTCGATGGCGAGGCCCTCGATGCCGGTGCTGGCGAGGACCGGCAGGGCATCCCCCAAAGACCCGTAGCTGCCGGCCACGAGCACTCGAGGGCGTTCGGTGATGGCGGAGATCCACGTGTAGGCGTCGGCGACGGCGGCCAGGACGTCCTCGCGCGGGGTGTCCCAGGCGTCGCAGACGAGGGCGGGCTCATCGAGCTGGACCCACTCGGCGCCGGCGGCCCACAGGTCGGCTAGAAGGTGGCCGTAGGCGGACAGGACGTCGTGCAGGCGGTCGAGGGGCCGGAAGCCGGGGGCTGCGCCGTCGGCGGCCTTGGCGAGCAGCAGGTAGGTGACGGGGCCGACGACGACGGGTCGCGGCACCGGTTCACCGGCGGCCAGTGCTTCCAGAACCTGTGAGACCGGACCGTCGGTGGGATCGACGGCACCGAAGCCGGGGATGTAATCGATGGGGGTGTCCTCGTCGAGCTCGGGGACGAGGTAGTGGTAGTTCGAGTCGAGCCACTTGGTCATCTCCAGGGCGGCGCGGTCGTCCTCGCCGCGGGCGGCGGCGAAGAAGCCGGGCAGGGAGGTGCCCGGGTGGCTTTCGGCGTCGGCGGAGGGGTCGGAGGCGGCGCCGGCCCCTCCGCGCAGGTCGGCGAAGCGCGGCGGCAGGGCACCGAAGGCGGTGGTGACCTGGAGGACCTGGTCGTAGTAGGTGAAGTCCGCCGGGACGGCCGAGGCCCCGGCCAGGCCCAGCTCGCGCAGGTGGGCGCGGGTGCCGGTGCGCAGGTCGGCGGCGCGCTCGCGCAGCCCGGAGACGTCGAGGGCTCCCTTCCAGTACGACTCGACGGCGCGCTTGAGCTCGCGGTCGGGGCCGATGCGGGGATAGCCGAGGATCGTGGCTGCCGGCAGGGGGGCTGTGGGGACGGTCATGTGTTCTCTTCCTTGGAGTTGACTGGCAGGAGCGCGGAGGCGACCGCGAGCGGGCGCCCGGTTCGGGGGCGACGAGGTGGCGGAGCGGCGCCTTACGGCCTCGTCGCCCCGGGCATTCGGCCGCTCGGTCCTCGGTCCCCGCCGGGGGTCGCGTTGAGGTAATCACGGCGGACTTCGCGCTGGACTGCGGTGTCCGGAGTGGATCCTGTGAGGATCCCGCCCAGGCGCAGGTGGGAGATGACGTCGAGCGCCGGGCGCACGCGGTTGAAGGTGTAGAGGTGGACGCCGGGGGCGCCGCCGTCGAGCACCGCGGAGGCGAGGTTGAGGGTGGCGTCGATACCGGCCGCGGCCGCGGCCGGGCCGTCGGCGCGCCCCAGGGTGCGCGCCAGGTCGGGCGGGACGGCCACACCGGTCAGGGCCTCCAGGCGGGTCAGTCTCCTGAGGTCGGTCAGCGGGATGATTCCGGGGAGGATGGGCATGGTGACCCCGGAGTAGAGGGCAGCGCGCCGCAGCGCCAGGTAGTCGTCCGGGTCGTAGAAGACCTGGGTGATGGCCAGGTCGGCCCCGGCGGCCTGTTTGGCGGACAGCACCTCGATGCCGGTGCCGTGGTCGATGTCGGCCGGGTAGGCGGCGACGGCGATCTGGATGTGCCGGGCGCCGTCGTCGAAGTACTCGGCCTCGACTTCGCGGATGACGCGCACGAGGTCGTCGGCGTGGGGTAGGTCGCCGACGACGTCGTCGGCGGCCAGACCCGGCGGCGGGTCGCCTCGCAGCGCCAGGAAGCGGCGCACGCCCATGTCGAGGAAGCGGTGCACGATCTCGATGACGTTGTCCTTGCGGTAGCCGATGCAGGTCAGGTGCGTCATGAGCGGGACGTCGGAGTGGGTGGCGACGTGAGTGATGACGTCCTCAGCGGGGTTGTGCCCGCGGTTGACGTGGATAGGGGGGCGCGCTGCGTGCGGCGCGCCCGGGGCGGGCACGGCGCCAGACACAGGGGGGCGCGCTGCGTGCGGCGCGCCCGGGGCGGGCACGGCGCCAGGCTCGTCCCGATCCCGGCGGGTCGGGCGGGATCCGTCGGGATCGGCGACGATGAAGGAGGGGCGGTAGGTGACGGAGGCGAAGTCGGGGCGGGCGGCCAGCAGTCGGTCGAGGGCGCCCCAGGTCTGGGTGGCGTGCCGGTCGGGCCGCGGCGGGAACAGCTCGAGGGACACGGTCGGGCGCGGCGCGCCCGGGGCGGGCACGGCGCCAGACACAGGAGGGCGCGCTGCGTGCGGCGCGCCCGGGGCGGGCACGGCGCCAGACACAGGAGGGCGCGCTGCGTGCGGCGCGCCCGGGGCGGGCACGGCGCTAAGCGCAGGGGGGCGCGCGGAGTCGCCTGAGGGGGTGGTGGGTGTTGTCATCATTCGGTCTCCATCGGTCCTGGCGGAAGCACCCACCGCAAAGGGGTTGCTGCGGCATCGCCGAGCCAGGTCTCTCAGCCGCTCTGGATGGGACGGGCCGTACCCTAACGTCTCGCGACGTACGGGGCAGCGAAGTCCAGCGATCGGGAAAACAACCAAAGGGTTGTTTGATTCCTCTGTCCCGTCACGCTGGCAGCGCAATCGGAGCGCTCCCCATCCCGGGGTCGTGACCCTGGCAAGGCCCTGCCCTAGGTTTGCCACATGACGGATATCGGCATCGCCACGGTCCGCGGCGTCAACCTGGCCGCGACGCTGTGCGTTCCCGAGACCGCGGATCCGCTGGACCTCCCCGCTCTCGACGCCGCTCTGGAGGAGGACGAGGAGGTCCCCATCCGCACCGAGGGCGTCGTCATCCTGGCGCACGACTTCCTCACCGACCGGCACGGCCTGGCGCACCGCCTCGACGGCATCGCCGCTCGCTACCGGCGGGCGGGCCTGACCACCGTGCAATTCGACTTCTCCGGCCTGGGCGAGTCCGACGACGATGTCATCACCCTCGCCGGCGAGGTCGAGGATCTCCGGGCCGTCGTCGGCTGGCTGGCGGACCGGGGCTTCGCCCGGCAGGCCATCCACGCCAACGGTTTCGGAGCGACCGCGGCCCTGCTCGCCCGACCGATGCTGGTGCGCACTGTCGTCGTCGTGGGCGCGGTGGTGGGCCCGCAGTCCATCCTGTGGGAGAACGTCTTCTCCTCCGAGCAGCTCGATGAGCTCGACCGGCACGGCCTGACGCGTCTGCCCGATGACAACCCCAACCCCCGCCGGTGGGATGTGCTGAGCAGGGAGACGCTGGCCGACGTGTCGCTGCAGTCGCCGAACACGACCATGGCGGATCTGCCGTGGCCGATCCTCATGCTCCACGGCGCCCTGACCGACGAGTTCCCGGATACCGCCGAGGCCGCCGCCGAGGGCTTCGCCCTGCTGCCCGACGGCAGCCGGCTCCAACAGGTGCACGGCGACGACGCCGACGCCGCGCAGGCCGAGGTGGCGCGGCTGGCGATCGAGTGGGTCACGCGTCGGCTGCGCTGACCCGACGGACGATCGCCCGCATCCGCGCCCGCCGCGGCCCGCGCACCCGGCCATCATTGGGCTTGCCTCAGCTCGACCAGCACGCCGCGGTGGTCTGAGCCGGAAATGCTCAGCACTCGCCCCGCCGAGGCCGTCCACACGGACTCATCGATCAGGATGTGGTCGAGGGTCGCGCCGAGCAGGTCGGTGCGAGAAGCTGTCGGCCAGGTGGCGAGCCCCCCGATACCGGACTGCGTACCGGCATCCGCGCATCCGCCGAGATCCTTCAGTGGTGCGTGGTCGAGGGTCGCGTTGAAGTCACCGGCGACGATCGTCCCGGGCACGAGCGTCTCCGGCGCGCACTGCCGCGCGGCGGCGGTGACGGTGCGCGACCAGTCCTCCATGGTTCCGGGCAACGGCGCGATCGTGTGCACGCCTAGGAGCGTGGGTCGCACGTATCCGGCCGGTGTCGTCACATCCCCCGCGGGTCTGAGCAGCACGGCCCCGTGTCCGATGTCGTCAACCGGGCGATCCTCCTCGTACTCACCGAGAATGGGGGAGATCAGCACGGTGGTCGGGGCGACGGCGTCGTCGGTCCCCTCGCTCTCGGCGGCCCCGGAGTCGCCGGCGGCCTCCTCGCCGGCGCTTCGGCCGCCTCCGCTGGCCGAGGAGTGAACCGCGTAGGGGAGGCCGTCCCGGCTGAGGAGGTCGGCCAGTTCCCGGCCCTCGTCGGCCCCGGTCTCGGGAAGTACGACCACCTGCGCACCGGCGTCGTCGATGTCGGCGGCCAGTCGGGAGCGGTCGGCTCGGCCCTGAAGCGTGTTGAAGGTCAGGATCCTGACGGTGCCGTCCCAGGCGGCGGAGTCGATCACGGCCGGGTCGGCGGCGGTGACGACCTGGCCGCTATCGAGCCCGCGGTGGGCGAGCGCACCGGTGTGCGCGCCGGCGACGAGCAGGAGGACCACGGCCAGCACGGCCATGCGGCGTCCGCCCGTGCGGCGTGCGCGGCGTACGAGGGCCGCCGCTCCGACGACGAGCCCGAGGACGGCGAACCCGAAGGCCAGCGGACTGCGCAGGGCGATAACCTGGGAGAAGGGAAAGCGCTGGGAGAGCCGCAGCGAGCCGTTGAGAGGACCGAGGGCGTCGGGCACCAGCGACAGGATGACCACCAGGCACAGGCACATGACGATGACCCAGCCGAGGAAAGAGCGCCCACGGCGCCGAGCCCGGTGCGGGGCACCGGACTTCGGGGTCCGGGGGGTGCCGTCGGACGGAGGGGCCATGGCCCCATGCTGCCCTACGACGGGACGCCTCCGGGGGAAGCGTCCGGCGGTGTCGAGCGGGACTCTCACACATCTTTCCGGCGCCCTCCCGCCCATGGCGCGAGCAGCCCCTGCCATCACGCGGTTCTCGTCCGCCCGGCCGGCGCGCAACGCATGACGGAGAAGATGCGTAGAGGAAGCCCTACGTCTCGAGCCGCTGACGCCATGCGCGCGTCCCGAAGACCTCGGTGGAGGTCGCGGCGATGACGCAGGCGCGCTCCACGGCCGCGGCGAGTCCGGCGCCGGTCAGCCGACCGGGCGTCACATGGGCCAGGGCGTGGGCGAGCGCCCCGTGGAAGACGTCGCCCGCGCCGAGGGTGTCGGCCACCTCGACCTGTGGCGGGATGACGGAGCCGTGGATCCCGTCATGGCCGCCAGTACGACTCTCAGCATGGTCCGCAGTGCACCACCACAGGGCGGGTCGCGCCCCGCGGGTGATGACGACGCCGCCGGCTCCGGCCTCGCGCAGCCATCGAGCCGCCTCCGCAGGCCCCGTGAGGGGGCCCGCGGGTCCGGGAGGGTAGAAGCGGGCCGATGCGGCGACCACATCGCAGCGTCCGGGCAGGTCGGCTGCGTCGTCCTTCCAGGAGCCGGCGTCCATGACGGTGAACGCGTCCGCTCCCGCCGCCAGGTCGAGGGCGAGCGCGGCCAGGGCGGGGTTGTGCCCGTCGATGAGAACGACGTCGGGCGGGGGCTCTCGGCCGTCTCCCGCCCGTGAGGCGTACACGTCCAGCGCAGCGGGGTCGGTGGCGGTGCGGGCATTGGTGGAGACCACGGAGCGCGCCCCGGTGGAGGCGGTGATGGTGCACGAGGAGACCGACAGGCCGGGGGCGGGGGACGCGGTCGGATCGGGGGTGTCGGTCCCGGCGGGGCCGAGCGCAGCGCAGTCGATGAGCTCGACGCCGGCCGCGGCCAGGTCGGCGCGCACGAGGTCGGCCAGAGGGCCGACCCCGACGGGCGCCGCTAACAGGGCCCGCCCGCCCAACGCGGAGAAGGCGACGGCAGCGTTGGTGGCCGGACCGCCGGCGGCGACGAGCTGGTCGAGGGCGACGATCTTCTCGTCGGGTTCGGGCGGCGCCTCGACGAGCTGGATGACATCGACGACGGTCAAGCCGCAGAACAGGCCGACGGGGCGGGCGGACGATCGGAGAGCATTCACTCCCCCATCCGACCCCGGGGCACGACGGAGGAGCCCGCCCGGCGGGCCGGGCGTCATGCCGGCCGGTAGGCGGTGATGCCCCCGCCCCTGCTGTCGTAGACGTACAGCGTGCCGTCCTTGACGATGTAGTTGCCCCCGGCGGACTTTCCGAGAGGAATCGGCTCCGAGGCCCTGCCTGTGGTCATGTCGACGAGATGGAGGAAGGATTCATCTCCTGTCCCCCCGGAGAACTCGGCGATCTGGCCGCCCCCCGATAGGCGGATGGGCTGGATTTCGGTCCTCATGGAGCACTGACCGCCTCTATCTTCCTCTCTATCTGTGGTCGCCGAGTTATCCTTGCCGAGGTCGATCTCGTTGCCGTCGACGATAATGGACTGGCATGAGGGATCCGACTGCGAAACGGAGTAGGTGCCCTGAGCCCAGGACAGGTCCCCGTCCCGGAGCCACGCGCGCGCCTGGTCGAGGGTGAAAGGAGTGGGGGACCAGGGGTATGTGGTGACGGTCTCATCGACGCCAGTGTTGAACGACTCCTTGAGGGTGCCGTCGGCCTCGTAAAGGTAGTAGTAGTGGTAGACGTTACCCGCGTGATAGTCGGTGCCAGCGCTGAACCACCCGTCGGCGAGCTCGTAAGGGGGATTGACTTCTTCTTCTCCCTCGACCGGTACGGTCTCCCCGGAGGTGAGGTCGAGGAAGAAATAATCCGGCTCCTTCTCCGAGGTGCGGACCAGGGTGTGATCACCCACGACCTGGCTCGTCTGAGGGATCAGAGAAGAGCTCGCCGGAATTTCTGTTTCCCATTTCTTGTCCGTCATGGACGTCCACAGCTCGCACGTCGTGCCGGAGCAGGCGACCACGCCGTCCTTCACTCTGCCCACCGAGGCGTCCGGATTCCACGGAGCTGTGGCGTGCTCCTGGGAGTCGATATTGACAAGGGTGTTCCCTACAACAATCTGCCCCTCCCAGATGTTGAGCCAGTACGTTTCATTAATCCCGAACTCCTCCTCCCAGAGCTGCTCGGGCGTCCCGTCCCCCAGACGGAACACCGTGATGGTGGCGGAACCATTGCCGTTCATCACGCGGATGAGCTTATCTTTCACGACCTTGATGGTGCTCATCCCGCCGGCGCCGGCCGGAGCGTCCAGGCTCCACACCTCCTCGGCCCCGTCCAGCCAGGCGCTCGACCAGCGATCGCGCGAGTCCGCGGCGCTCCGGTCGCCCCGATCGCGCAGCACCCAGACGGCGAGACCGCCTCCGGCGGCCAGGACGAGCGCCGCCACCAGCGCGATCACGAGGACTGTCCGTCTCTTCCTCCCTGCGGGCGCAGGACCGCCGCGAGCGGAGGGGTCACCGCCGTAGGCCGAGGGCACGATGCCGTAACCGGGCGACAGCCCGTAACCCGCCGCATCCTGGCCGCCGGCGGTGGAGTGCCGCTCCGCCGGGAATGACGTCGGGGCCGGTTGGGCGGGCCGATTCGTTCGCTCCGGCCGGCCCGGCGAGGCCGGCCGGCCCATGGGGTCCGGCTGAGGCATTCTGCCGTAGGGAACCGGTTGGGATTGACCAGGAACCGTCATACGGTCGAGCATGGCACACGTGCCCGCTCCGCGTGTGTTCTAGGCCTCATCAAGTTCTCCCGATCGAGCGAGGGCGGCGACGGTCAGCGGCCATTCGGAGGCGCACTCCCAGGCGCGCAGGCGGGCGCCGCTGTCAGCGTCCACTAGCTCGACCGGGTGAGCGCGCTCCCAGGCGCGCAGGCGGGCGCCGCTGCTCCGCGACCGGTCGCGGCCCGTGCCGAGGTGGGCCGGTCGCGGCCCGTGCCGAGGTGGGCCGGTCGCGGCCCGTGCGGGGCCGGGCCGGTCGCGGGTCTCGTAGGGCTCGGCGGGCCGGCCCGGGGAGGTCGCGAGCTCACGGCCGGCCTAGGAGGCGGTGAGGCCGAGGAGGCCCGCCGCATTGAGGCCGAGGAGGCGGTCGCGAACGGCGGGGTCGCTCACAGCGGCCTCAACAGTGCTCCTGGAGGCGAGAGGGTCCCCGTAGGGGGAGTTCGAGCCGAACAGGCACTGCTCGGGCACTGTCGCCGCGGCGGCGCGGACCATGAAGACCTGCAGGGCGCTGGACAGGTCCAGGTACAGGTTGGGGCGCTGCGCGGCGAGCTCGACGAGGGTCATGGCCGACATGCCGCCGAAGGCGCCGACGATGAGCGGCACGCGCGGGTAGCGGGCGGCCAGGTCGGCGTAGGTCCTGATGTCCTGGACGGTGTTGGGCGCGAAGCCGTGGGCGAGCACGGGCAGGCCCGCATGGTCGGAGGCGATCTGGAGAAAGGGTTCGAGGTCGGCGCCGTGTCCTCCTGCGGGGGTGATCTCCCCGATCCCGACGATGCTCGGGTTGAGCAGCTGGTTTTCGATGAGCTCACGCGCACCGGCGGAGTCCGCCGTGGGGCCGGCGGCGAAACCGACCGCTCCGGCGGGAGCGGCGTCCAGCGCGGCGATCAGCTCGGCGGTGCTGCGCACGTACGAGTCGGCAGGATCCGACTGCCCGTTCGCGCCGCCGTCGAGACCGCTGAGTAAACGGGCGAATTCACGTCGCAGCCCGTCCAATGCGACGGCGGACTCGGGGTGGAATCGGGTCGACAGCAGGACGGTGGTGTCGACGCCGGCGACGGCGGCGCGAGCGCGCTGCGCCGCCGGGTCGGCCCACAGGTGGGCGTGAATGTCGATGATCATGGTGGTGCTCCTTACGCGGATGCGGGCGTGCGCAGCAGGTGCCGCGCACTGCGACCCGCCGGATGATTCGCCATGACCGTAGAGGTGCACACCAGTGTCAAGGTCAAGAATGCGACTGAGCGGGGCCCGGCGGACGCGCGAGGAACCGGTCACCGGGCTCGCGACTCGCCGGACCCGGCGTCGGCAGGACCTCGGACAGGCCGCAGACGTCGGTATCGAGTCCCGTCGGGCCCGAGAGCGGGGACGACGACGGGGACGGCGGGGTGTCGTCGGATATGCGGCGGAGCCCGCCGCGATTGAAGTCCCCGAGTGCGGCGACAGTTGCGGACGGCGAGCCGCCCTGCAATAATTGACGGCCATTCGAGTTTTATCGTGTAAAAGGATTGATTATCGTGATTATTCGTGCACGACGGACCCACGATCACAGCCTCCAGCGCGTTCAGGCCGATAGTGACAGACGAACCGAAGAATCCGCGGCCTTGAGCGAGGCTCGTGAATACCTTGAAGAATACGAGAGGCTTGTCGAGCATCTTAAAAAACACATTCCGGAGGACTTCTTCAAAAAACAACGCCTTTCATTTTCCCGAACATCATTGAATCTACTCGACTTCATCGCAGTCAGCGCCTTGCTTGCGGTAGCTCTCGGCATTGTATCGAACTTCCACTATAGTATCGATCATCTATCAGATGAGACTTCCTGGGGCTTCGTCGCTTCATTAATCGGCATCGTCTGGCGGGGATTCGCCCACTCATACCATTCCGTCTCTGAAGCAACATCTATGGGAGCCTCCTTCTTGACAATTGGATTCGCATTATTCTTCGGAATCCAATTCAAGGAGTCGAAATCGATTCCCGATGACGAGGAGAGACTACTTCTGAGCATCACCACGGGTGTGAACACCGTCGGGGCGGCCATATCGTGGTCGATCTTCCCGGCCGCATGCGGGAGCGGGAACGTCGGTACTACGCTGTTTCTGATCACAATCATCGTTGTTCAGTGCATGTTAGCATCATTAACGCGCTTGCCGAAGAAGCAGACGGTGGCCTCGTTATCAGAGGCCTGCTCCATGGCCAGAAAGGCGGCGGAGAAACGACAGGACTTTATCGAGTCCGGCGGCTCCGAGTCGGGTTCCACAATAAAGGGTTATCAGAGTTGGCGGAGCACCTACGGCTGCCTTCTATTGTTAAGTTTTATAGTAGCATTCATCGTAATATTACTAGCCGCGGCAGACCTATGTTGCGTATCTCACGCGTCTCATTCGAGCGGGTTCATGAGCTATCGCACCCTCATCACGTTTGTGCTATTTTTTCTCTTTTTCTTCACAGTTCATCTAATAAGTGAGCTCAGGTACAAGAACTACCGCGCGGACCGCTGCCTACGCCTAGGATCACGACTGTATTTAGTGTGCTCGAACCTCATTCTTCTGACACCAATTATCACTGCAACATTAATTATTATGATAAAAACATATTTTGAATGCCATTTCGTCCTTCTGCTATGTGAAATATTCTGGCTTCTTTCGGTCGTTTTTCTAGCTTTTCCAATAATATCCTGGAACAAAACTCTGCTTTCACGCATGATCTGCCGCTCTCTCACTATAGAGGTGATACGTCGCTATCGTACTGCGACCTACTTCAAGGACGAACTCTCACGCTACAATTAGATGAAGAGCCGGCAAGCATAACACCATCATTCTTCGGCGTACGGGCCCGTTGCAAGCGCCGCCGGCCGTCCGCCGGTGCGCACTGGCGGGTGAAAGACCGGACGGCTCCCTCCCCGGCCACGGGGCGCGAACATAGAGCAACATAAAGGAAGGAGGACCGGATGCTCGTCGGCGAGCTGGCGCGGCGCACGGGGTGCACGCCGCGGATGATCCGCCATTACGAGAGGCACGGTCTGCTGGCGGGGCGGCGGCTGCTCAACGGCTACCGGGACTTCCCGCCCGAGGCGGTCGAGCAGGTCCGACGCATCCGCACCCTGCTCGACGCCGGCATGGATGTGGCGGCGGCGCGACCGCTGCTGGGATGCGTCGCCGACGACGGACGCCCCGCCGCCTGCGACGCGCTGCGCCGCCGAGTCGGCGAGGAGATCGCGGCGATCGACGAGCACCAGCAGCGGCTCGCGCGCACCCGCGCCGCGCTCCTGGCGCTCATCGGGCCGATCACGCCCAGCAGTCCGCCCGCCCCGTCCACCGTCCTCGACGTCCCCGACCCGACCGGCCAGGCGCACGCAGAACAGACGCGTGGGGGACAATGGACGGCCTATGAGGACCGCCGACACTGCCGAGAGCCCTGAGGACATGCCGCTGCCCGCGGCCGTCGGAGAACTCGACGATGACGCGGGCGCGGACGGCCCCGACGATGACGCGGGCGACCGCCATCCCGACCGCTCCGATGCGAGCCGGCGCCGCCCCGCCAGGCGCTCCGGGCGCCGCAACCACGGACGACGCGGCCGCCGTCGCGCTTGGGAGGGCTTCACCGACGAGCAGCTGGCCGCACGCGCCGCCGGCGTCCCCGCCCTCGTCTACCCCGACGAGCTGCCGGTCTCCACCCGTCGTGACGAGATCGCCGAGGCGATCCGCGATAACCAGGTCGTCATCGTCGCCGGCGAGACTGGGTCGGGCAAGACCACCCAGCTGCCCAAAATCTGCCTGGGGCTGGGTCGCGGCGTCACCGGCATGATCGGCCACACCCAGCCGCGGCGCATCGCGGCCCGCTCCGTCGCCGAGCGCATCGCCGGCGAACTGGGCACCCCCATCGGCCGCAACGGCGTCGTCGGCTACCAGGTGCGCTTCACCGAGGAGACCGGCCCCGCCACCCTGGTCAAGCTCATGACCGACGGCATCCTGCTCGCCGAGATCCAGTCCGACCCGATGCTGCGTCGCTACGACACGATCATCGTCGACGAGGCCCACGAGCGCAGCCTCACCATCGATTTCATCCTCGGCTACCTGGCCCGGCTTCTGCCCGCCCGCCCGGATCTCAAGGTGATCATCACCTCCGCCACCATCGACTCCGAGCGCTTCGCCGACCACTTCGGGCGCACGGCCGACCCGGACGCGGGCTCCGACGGCGTCACCGGCGGCAACGGCTCCCCCGGTGCACGCGTCCCCGCCCCCGTCATCGAGGTCTCGGGACGCACCTACCCCGTCGAGGTCCGCTACCGCCCCCTGCTCGCCGACGACGCCGAGCCGGCCCAGGCGCCTCCCGCGCACGCCCCGGGCGGGGAAGGACCCTCCCCCGCCCCGCCGACGGGCCCCGCCCCCGCGGGAGAGCTCACCGACGCCGAGCTGGAGGCCCTGACCTCCCCCGACCCGGCGGCGCGGGCGGCCGCCCGCGAGCGCCGCGAGGCGATCCGCTCGGCCGCCGGCCGCGCCGCCAAGCCGCGGGCCGATGAGTCGGCTGAGTCGGCCGGCCCGCAGGAGGACCGCGACCAGGTCACCGGGATCATCGACGCCGTCGACGAGCTCATGGCGGCGGGCCCGGGCGACATCCTCGTCTTCCTCCCCGGGGAGCGGGACATCCGCGACACCGAGGCCGCCCTCGTCGACCACCTGGGCCCGCGCCACGTCGCGGACGGACGGGCCCGGGTGCCGGGGGCCGTCGAGGTCGTCCCCCTGTACTCGCGTCTGTCCGCCGCCGAGCAGCATCGAGTCTTCGAAGCGCACTCGTGCCGTCGGATCGTGCTGGCCACGAACGTCGCCGAAACCTCGCTGACCGTGCCCGGCATCCGCTACGTGATCGACCCGGGTCTGGCCCGCATCTCCCGCTACTCCAACCGGACGAAGGTCCAGCGCCTGCCGATCGAGCCGGTCAGCCGGGCCAGCGCCGATCAGAGGGCGGGCCGCTGCGGGCGCGTGGCCGACGGCATCGCCATCCGCCTGTACTCCGAGGCCGACTATCTGGCGCGCCCGGAGTACACCGAACCGGAAATCCTGCGCACATCCCTGGCCAGCGTCATCCTGCAGATGGCGGCGCTCGGGCTGGGCGCGGTCGAGGACTTCCCGTTCCTGGATCCTCCCGATCCGCGGGCGGTGCGCGACGGCATCACCCTGCTCACCGAGATCGGGGCGATCGACAGGCCCTCCGACGGCGCACGCCGCGGGCCCAACGGCCGCAGCGCCCGCGGCGGCCGGGTCGCCCGAGAGCCCGGAGGGACCGGCTCGGCGATCCGCGGGCCGCGTCTGACGGCCATCGGACGACGCCTGGCCCGCCTGCCCATCGACCCTCGCCTGGGCCGCATGCTGCTGCGCGCCGGCGAGCTGGGCTGCGCCGGGGAGGTCATGGTGATCGTGGCCGCCCTGTCCATTCAGGACGTGCGCGAGCGGCCCGCGGACAGGAAGGAGGCGGCCGACGCCATGCACCGGCGCTTCGCCGACCCCACGAGCGACTTCCTGACCTACCTCAACCTGTGGCGCTACCTGCGCACCCAGCAGCGCGAGCTGTCGGGCAGCGCCCTGCGCCGCATGTGCCGAGCCGAGTTCCTCCACTACCTGCGAGTGCGCGAGTGGTTCGACGTCCACTCCCAGCTGCGTCAGCTCGCCCGTCCGCTGGGGCTGGACGCCGCACCGGTCGAACTGCCCACCGCTCGCTCCATCCGGGCAACCGGCGCATCTCTGGAACCGGGGAGCCACGCCGCCCGGATCGCCCACGGGGATGTGGCGGCCGCCGTCGTCGCCCTGGGGCGCAGCGCGGACACGCCCGACGCCGACGCCATCCACCGGTCCCTGCTCGTAGGGTTGATGTCGAACATCGGCACCTGGGATCAGCGGCGGCGCGACTACGCCGGGACTCGCGGCACCCGCTTCACCATCTGGCCCGGCTCGGGACTGCGCCGCAAGACCTACGACTGGGTGATGACCGCCGAGCTGGTGGAGACGAGCCGGCTGTTCGCGCGCACCGTGGCGAGGATCGACCCCCGCTGGGTCGAGCAGATCGGCGAGCGGGCGGGCCTGACCAGACACGTGTACGGCCCGCCGTACTGGTCGACGCGTCGAGGCGCCGCCATGGTTCACGAGAAGGTCCTGCTGTACGGGCTGACGCTGGTGGCGGACCGTCCGGTGACGCTCGCGAGCGTGGGCACGCCCGCCGCCCGCGAGGTGGCCCGGGAGATGTTCATCCGCAACGGACTCATCGAGGGGGGCTGGCACGCCCGGTACGATTTCGTGGACAGGAACCGGGAACTGGTCGAGGAGATCGGCGACGTCGAGCGCCGTCGCCGCGTCCGCGGTCTGCTGGTCGGCGATGAGGTCTTGTTCGACTTCTACGACGACCGCCTGCCCGACGACGTGCACGGCGCGAACGACTTCGACGCCTGGTGGAAGCGGGAGAGGGGACGCCGTCCCGACCTGCTGGACTACACGCGCGAACTGCTCCTGCCCGGCGGGGACGACGCGTCCGGCTACCCCGACTCCTGGGTTCAGGGGGATCTGACCCTGGGGCTCGCCTACGTGTTCTCACCGGGCGCCGACGACGACGGCGTGAGCGTGCAAGTGCCCCTCGAGGTGCTCGGGCGCCTGCGCCCGGACGGTTTCGACTGGCTCGTGCCCGGAATGCGGCCCGAGCTGTGCGTGGCGAGCATCCGGGCCCTGCCCAAGCGGGTGCGTCGACGGCTCGTACCGGCCCCCGATGTGGGCGCCCAGGTGTGGGCGACGATGCGCGAGCGGGTGCCGGACGCCGACGGCGGGAGCGCCGACGGAGCCCCGTCGGCGCCGTCGGTCCCCTTCCGGGAGGCCTTCGCCGAGGCCGTGCACCGGTTGCGTGACGTCGAGATCACCGACGCCGACTGGGCCGAGGCCGAGCAGCGCCTGCCCGACCATCTGCGCATCGCCTTCGTCGCCCTGGACGCGCACGGCCGCGAGGTCGACCGCAGCAAGGACCTTCTCGCCCTGCAGCAGCGCCTGTCGGGACGCACCGAGCAGGCGGTGCGCTCGGCGGTTCGCGGGGCGCTGCCGCAGGCCATGATCGAGGCGCAGGATCGGGCCGGCGCTCGCGGGGGTCGGCGAGCGGGCGGGAGGCGCGCAGGCCGCCGGGGGGATCCGGCCCCCGGCAGAGGGACCACGGCGTCGGCGCCGGAACCGACGTCGGAGGCCGTTCCCGGGGCCGGCCCGGACGCGGGCGGCCGGCACGGCTCGATCCGCCGCGGCCTGGCCGAACGCGCGGGCCTGACCGACTGGCCCACGGGCGTACCGGGGCTGGAGGGGCCCGAGCAGTCCACGATCCCGAAGACCGTGGAATCCACGGGCGAGGCCGGCCTGGTCGTACGCGGCTACCCGACGCTGCGGGCCGCCGGTGCGCGCAGCGCGGACCTGGTCATCCTGCCCGACGCCGCCGCTCAGGACCGTGAGCACGCGGCGGGGGTGACGGCGCTCGCCCTGGCGCGGACCTTCCTGCCCGCGGGGCGGGTGACGAGCCGGTGGAAGGCGACCGAGTCCCTGGCGCTGGCCACCAGCCCCTACCCGAGCACCGAGGCGCTCGTGGAGGATATCGAGCTGGCGGCGGCGCGCACGGTGGCGCAGCGGTGGGAGCGCTCGCGCACCGTGCCCCTGACGTCGGTGCGCACGAAGGCGGTTTTCGCCGAGCTGGTCGCGCTCATGCGCGATCAGCTCGAGGACGAGGTCTATCGAGTGGCGCAGGTGATCGTCAGCGTGCTCGCAGCCCGACAGGAGGTCGAGCGCGTCGTCGGGGCCCACACGTCCCTGGCGCTGCTGAACACCCTGCAGGAGGTGCGCGAGCACGCCGCAGCCCTGGTGGCCCCGGGTTTCGTCTCGGCGACGCCGCCCGACCAGCTGGTCCACCTGCCGCGTTTCCTCAGGGCTCTGGCGCTGCGGGTCGAGAAGGCGGAATCCTCCCCGAGCCAGGACGCCGCCCTGGCCTACCAGGTGGCCGAGGCGACCGCACTGGTTGACGGGGCGCGGGACCGGGCGTCCGCGCAACCGCCCGACGCCGAGCGCGAGGCGGCGCTCACCCGGGCGCGGTGGCTGGTCGAGGAACTGCGAGTGAGCCTGTTCGCCCAGACGCTGGGCACGAGCTGCAAGGTGAGCCTGAAGCGAATCAGCAGGCTCGTCGCCGGTATCTGACGCCGCCGAGATCGACGTCTTCGACTGAAGTTGACGACGCCGCCGTCGAGCTCGGGCGAAAACGTCGATCTCGGCGGGAGGGGGGGCGATGCCGCGCTACCCGGCGGCCTCCGCGCTACCCGGCGGCCTCCGCGGTCGCGCTCTCCCCGACGGGGCGCACTCCGCGGGCTGCGAGGGCCTCCCGGGCCCGGCCCCAACGGCGGTCGTCGCGGTATCCGACCCACACCGGGACGAGTTCGAGCTCGTCGACGGCGTCGTGGAAGCCGCGGGAGTACTGCGATTTCATGGCCGCCGACAGCGTGCCCGCGGCGGCTCGCTCCTCCTGGCGTCCGCTGGATTGGAGGTGACGGATGAAGCCGCGCCGGTCCGCGGTCGCGATCGCCTTGGCGCTGTCGTCGACCTCGACCCACCGATGATCGGCCTCGATGCCCAGCTCCTCATCTCCGTCCTCAAGATCGATCCCGCGGGCGGAAACCATGGAGGCCAGCAGCACCTGTCCCGTGTCCAGGTCGAGGTAGCCGCCGGAGACGTCACCGTAGGAGGCCATGACGTCGGCGAGTTCCTCCAGATCGACCGGCAGCGGCCGCCCGATCGGCTCGGTCCCCTGGATCCGGGCGAGGAGCTCGGCGCTGAGGATCGAATCGCCGTCCTCGTCGCGCCAGCGGAGTCTATCGCTCAGGGTCGCCATCACCGAGGCGAGCTCGCCGCTGGCCGCGTTCCGGCCGTGCCGGCTCCCCGCCGAGTGGATCGAGTCCCATGCCTCGAGGACGGCCTGGCCGATCTGCTGGAGCGCATGGTCGGCGTTGACCCCGGTCAGCGCCGCGATGAGCGCGCTGGGGTCGCCCGTGGCTCTGGCGGCCCGCACCGCCCGCAGGTCGATCCGCTCGGGTTCGACCTGGCCGAAGGTCATGAGGAAGGCGCGCACCTCCTTCTCCTCGGCGCGCACCTGCTTGCTCGTCAGGGCCGGGTCATCGCCGAGGAAATCCTCGTCGTCGTGGCGGGTGCGCCCGTACTGGTCGGGTAGAGCGCCCCACCCCCAGATCGCGGTGGGCTCCTGCACGACAACGCCCAGCTCCCGTTCGGGATCGCCCAGTCTGGTCACCGTGCACCGGCAGGTCCAGTCGTCGCCGAAGTCGAAGACGTAGCGGAAGGCCTCCCCGACCCCGACATGATCCTTAACCCGGGCGTCGTGGCGCAGAACGCTGTCGATGAGGGCGCCGCCGGAGAACCCTCCCAGGCCGATCTCGAGGTTGGTGACATCATCGATGATGCGAGTGCCGTCGGCGAGCGTGAAGTCGCGCAAGTGCCCCAGATCCCACCGGGCCAGGGCGAGGTCGATCGCCACACCGAGCTGCTCGAAGGTGGTTGACGGCGGGAGGATGAGGTCTCGACCCGGAGGAGGCACGAAGATCTTCCCACGCCCGGAGAGGAGCTCAACGGAGATGATCTGCCAACGTCGTGCCATGGTGTCATCGTGGCAGCGCCTGCGCCGTCGGCCAAAACGGGGCTCGGCGCGTCCGTCCGGCCGCGGCTTCGAGATCGACATTCTGGTACGAGCTCGACGGCGCCGTCGTCAGCCTCAGCCCATAATGTCGATCTCGCGGGCCGCGCGCTCACAGCACAGCGGACAGGAGTCGGCAGACGTTGTCGATGTAGCGGCGCCACCAGGGTTCGGCCGCCCACTCCTCGGCGGTGAGCTCGGGCGAGACGCTGCGGTAGTGGGCGTCGTTGGCGCGCAGCAGGTCGTCGAGATCGCCGCCGAAAGCCAGCAGCATGACCTCGTAATTCAGAGCGAAGGAGCGGAAGTCCATGTTGGCGCTGCCGATGATCGCGATCTCGTCGTCGACCGTCATGTACTTGGCGTGCAGCACGGTCGGCGCCGGGTAGCGGTAGATCCGCACGCCTGAAGCCAGCAGGGCCTGGTAATAGGAGCGCTGCGCATGGTTAACGATGAGATGGTCCGATTCTCGGCCCACGAACAACTCGACTTCGACACCGCGGTAGGCCGCCGTCGTCATCGCCGACAGCAGTGCCTCGTCGGGGACGAAGTAGGGGCTCGTGATGGATACGCGCTCAGTGGCGTTCTGGATGAGGGACAGCACCATTCGCAGGTTCGGCTCGGTGGGGTAGCCGGGGCCGGAGGGGACGAGCTGCATGGCGTTGACGACGGCGTCGGGCCGCCCCGGCTGGGGCGCGGGCGTGCCGACGGGCGCGGCGTCCTCCAGCACCTGGGCCACGGTCCGTGAGCCGCCCGCCTGCGGGAGAATGCTCTCCATGTCGAAGGCCTCGCCTGCCTCGAAGAACCAGTCCATGCCGAAGACGGCCTCCGCCTCGACGACGATGTCCCCGGCGACCTCCACGCTCAAGTCCGCCCAGGTGCGGCCGGCCCGGACGTTGGAGCGCAGGCGGTAGGTGGGGTCGATGATGTTGTGAGATCCGATGAAGGCGCGTTCGCCGTCGATGACGAGCAGCTTGCGGTGGTTGCGCAAGTCGGGGCGCCGGAAGCGCCGCTTGTGGGGCAGCAGTGGCATCATAAGGCGCCAGCGGATGCCAGCGGCGGTGAAGCGATGACCCAGGTCCCGCCACCCCGGGTACTTGCGCGACCCGAGGTGATCGATGAGCAGGCGCACGGTGACGCCCCGGGCCGCGGCCCGCTCGAGCGCGCGGTAGAAGACGTCGGTGACCGGATCCCATGACTGAATGTAGAACTCGACGTGGACGTGATGCGTGGCCGCATCGACGGCGCGAGCCATCTGCGCGTATGTCGCCGCGGAGTCCGCGTGCAGGGCGACGACATCACCGGTGACGCAGGGCAGCCCGGTCAGGGCGCGGTTCATCCGCAGAATGGAATCCAGCTGCAGCGAGCGCTGCGGACCGTCAGGGGCGTAGGGCACGTCCTTGGTGGCCTCCAGGGCGATCTCATTGACCTCCTCCTGCTGACGGCGGCGCTTGCCGTGGATCCACGGGCTGCCCAGGAAGATGTAGAGCGGCAGACCGACGATCGGCAGCAGGAAGATGAGCAGGAGCCAGGCCGTGGATGATGCGGGACGGCGATTCTCCGGAATGGTTCCGAGCGCGACGATCTTGATCGCGTATTCGATGACGACCCAGGTCGTCGCCAGAAAGGGCGGCCATTCCATAGCCGCATCCTCGCACGGAAGTCGATGGAGGCCGCTCAGCTGCTCGCGGGCGGGCCCCGCGCGGGAGGGGAGGCGCGAACGGTCCCGCCGACGGCGGCGCCCGAGCGGGGCGTTGTCGACGTACCGGGAACAGAACCCGCCCCGGCGCAGGGATGGTATCTGGGCGGGGCGGTGTCCCGTATGGGAGCGGGGCTGTCCACAGGGCGGCGCGGTCCCTATTGGCAACGGCGTGTCGCCTAGGCTATGTTGCACCCATCACAGGCACCGCCGCCCCGACTCCGACACCCATCCCTGAAAGCCCCCGCCATGACACGCCCCTCCCCCGGCTCCCGCACAACCCCGACCACCGACCACACGACCGCCGCGCCCTCGGCCACCGACGCGCTCCAGCGCCAGAACGCACCGCGCCCGGGTGGGTCGCGCGGGAGCGGGCCGCGGCGCGGCGGGCGGCCACTGGCCGCGCTCATCGCCTGCGCCCTGGCACTGGCCGCGATAACCGGCCCGACCTCCTGCACGGGCCACCGCGCCGACCAGGACCCCGCACCGGACTCTCAGGACCTCATGACCACCGCGGCCGCCCCAGCCAGCGCCTCACAGGACACAGCCCTGGGAGACGACCTGATCGCCAAACGCGACCAGGCCCGCGCCGCCGACCCGCCCGTCCAGGGCGAGCAGATCAACGACGACTCCCCCGAGGGCGCCACCCTGAGCGCCTACTACTTCCTCCTCCTCTACCGCTACGCCTTCATGACCGGCAGCACCGACGACATCAGCGCCATGAGCGACACCGAATGCGTCTTCTGCCGCTCCACCATCGACGACGCCACAAAACTTTACAAAGAAGGGGGCTGGGCCGACTACTGGGACATCACCGTGGACAAAACGACCTACCACGACCCCACTGACGCCTTCCCCTACGTCCGCCTGGACACGACTGTCACCACCAGCGAATCATCGACCTACAGCGGGGACGGAACCGAGACAGCCAACCAAGCCGACCCCGAACACACCCTCACCTTCGCCATGTACCACAACGGAACCCGCTGGATCATCCGAGAGGTGAAAACACAATGAAAAAACAACCAGTAAAAACAATAGCGGCGACAATTCTCATGTTGTGCCTCACTTCCCCTGAAGCGTTAGCAAGTGAAGACGGCGGGGATGTCGACGAGAGAACATGGACCTCCCGCGGGACTAACAACACAATTTTCATCGGATCTGAAACGTACCAGGAGATTTCTCCGCCAGCGGATTCACCCAGAACAACCGACACCCCCGGACAAGCCGGCGCCCCGGCCGAGAACGAAGCAACCGACTCCGCCGACTCCGCACCCGCAGTCGCCTACGCCGACGAGACCACCCAGCAGGCCCCGGCCCCCGGAGCATGCACCGTCTGGGACCCCCTCACAGACGACAAGCCCCCCGTCGCCATCTGCACCGCACTCCCGCAGCCCGACGATTCCGCGCCCGACGACCCCGCACCCGCCGAACCGGCCTCCGCACCACCAGCACCCCGCCCCCTGACCGTCACCGCCCGTGACGTCGCCACCGCCATCGCCGACGGCTCCGGCCTAACCCGCCAACCCCCGGGCCCCACCCTCCTCATCACCAAACCCCTCATCGTCTACACCAACCCCGCCCCCCAGAACCTGACCACCACCATCGCCACTACCACTGTTGACATCGAAGCCACCCCCATCGCCTACACCTGGGACTGGGGCGACGGAACCACAACCACCACCACCGAGCCCGGAGCCCCCTGGCCCAACCCCACCATCACTCACCGCTACACCCGCACCGCCACCAACATCACCACCACCCTGACCACCACCTGGACCGCCCGCTACCGCCCCGCCGGCACCGCTCAATGGCACCACGTCAACGGCACCATCACCACCACCGAAACCTCCACTCCCTACACCATCACCCGCACCCTCACCTATCTCACCGACAACGCCGAAGAAGCCCACAACCACTGACCCCGTCCCCGCCTCGGCGGCTCCCCCCCCCCGGCTCTGCGCCTCACGTGAGCGTCGAGGGCGTGGGGTCTGCGAAAAGGGCGCGGAAATACCCGTAGAAGTTCCAGTTCCCCCAGCTGGTGCAGGCGTCGCCGCCGGAGGTCGCAGCGGGATCGGGCTGGTAAGGGGTGTAGTCGTACAGGCCCGCGGTCGCCTGATTGACCACTGTGATCTCGCCGGTGCCGCAGGACGCGTCCGGAGAGTACGCCAGCTGCACGGGCGCGCCGGCGACCACTTGGAAAGCCTCGGGGTTCAGGCGGTAGTCCTGGAACTGGGAGGCGGCCCCGTACAACTGCTGGAAGAACCCGGCGTACTGCGGATCGCACTGGGTGCCGTCGGGGCAGGCGTAGCCCGCGGCGGTCTCGTAGTCGCGGGCCGTCAGCGTCGCGCCGGATGACGTGAGCAGCCCTTCCTCCTTCTGGAGAAGCACCAGCAGCACCTGCGGGTTGATATCGCAGGCGGTGGCGACCTTCGAGATGACCTGTGCGGCGTTCTCGGCCCTCGCCCCCTGATAACCGCCCGGGCAGGCGGCGGTCTCCTCGCGGTCCTCGGTGTCGAAGCTCGCTTCGGCCAGGCAGGCCGTGCCGTCACGCCCGGTCTGGCACCCGGAGTTGACCTGGTCGATGAAGGCGGTGATCTCCTCGGCCGTCATGGTGGTGGAGTCGTAGAAGACGTCGTCGTCGATTATGTGCGTGGCATCGAAGCCGGTCATGTCAGTCGCGATGGGAACCGGCCCGCCCCGACCGGCGGTCGGCGCGGAGCTCGTCAACGGTTCGGACTCGATGACGCGGGCCGCGAGCAGGCCCACCGCGACGGTGATCGCGAATGCGATCAGCATGAGGCCCAACGGAGAGATGAGCGCGCGCACCAGCGGGTTGCGATTGCGTCGGCGTCTCGTGCGCGGCCCTCCGCGCGGGTCCCCACCGCCGGATCCGCCGCGTGAACCGACCGGGCGGGCCCCGCCACCGCGGACGCCGCCGGCACCGCTCTCGCCGGTGCGAGGGCCCGAGCGCGCGGAGGCGGGTCGCACCGTCGCGGCAGAGCCGGAGCCGGGGCGGCTTCGGCAGGGGCGGCGGCGCGGGGCAGGGTGAGGACGCTGAGACATCGGCGCCATGCTGCCACAGTCCGGCGGCCGACCCGCTACGTCCGGCCGTGCCCTCCGTCGTCGTGGCATCCTCTGCGCGAGGTGGCCGACCCGCTACGCTCGGTCCGTGCACCTGTCCGACGCGCTGTCCCTGGCCCGCAGTCTCATGGTCGAGTACGACGTCGAGGACTGGGATCTCGCCCTGGACCGCGCCCGGCGCCGGGCCGGGCAGACCGATCAGGCGCGTCGTCGGATCACGCTCTCACGTCATCTCATGAGCCTGTACGACGAGGCCGAGGTGCGTGAAACGGTCCTCCATGAGATCGCCCACGCGCGCGTTGGCGCCGGTCACGGGCACGACGCCGTGTGGCGGGCGGAAGCCCACCGCATCGGCTCGACCGGGGAGCGTCTGGTCAGCCCGCACGCCCCGCAGATGGAAGGCCGGTGGCTGGGCATCTGCCCGGCGGGCCATACGGTCACGCGGATGCGGCGCCCCTCGGTGCCGCTGGCCTGCGCCGTATGCTCGCGCTCCTTCCGAGCCGAGAATCTGCTCGACTGGCGGCTGGACGGCCTCCCCGCCACCCCGGAGCAGATCGGGCCGCGCTACGCACACGCCCTCGCCCGGCTGCGACGTCGAACCGGATGAGGGGCCGTCTTCGAGCCGGAGGACGGGACCCATCGCGCATTCGGCGCCGCAGACAGGTCGTTCCCTTTCGACTCGCCGTGGACGCGGACGGAAGCAGGCAGGATGGAGAGAGCTATGGGGAGGGCTCCCCGTTTCCGTGCCGGAGGAAGACCGGCGCCCGTCATGTCTGGAAGACTCCATGCGGCGGCCCCGGCGGCCGCGTCCGCGAATTCGAAGGAGCACTCATGATCGTCACCACCACCCCCACCGTCGAAGGCTACCCCGTCACCGCGTACCTGCGCGTCGTGTGCGGCGAGACCATCGCCGGTGTCAATGCTTTCAAGGACATGGCCGCCGGCCTCCGCAACATAGTCGGCGGACGCTCGGAGTCCTACGAACAGGAGCTGATCCAGGCCCGCGAGAGCGCGCTGGCCGAGATGGTCCAGCGGGCCCAGGAGCTCGGCGCCGAAGGCGTCGTCGGCGTCGACATCGACTACGAAACGCTCGGCCAGAACAACGGCATGCTCATGGTGACGGCCGCGGGCACGGCCGTGCGCTTCTCTTCCAACCAGCAAGGCAACGTCGGATACTGAGGTTCGGCCCGCGCTCACGCCTCGCACTCGCGACGACGCCCGCCGCGCTCGGGCGAGGCGCCGGCGCGCAACCCGAGCACCCCGCGGGGCCGCGGTCCGGGACGGGCTGCGCGAAACCCGGTGCTCGGAACTACGTGAGCCGGGATAGCATCGTCGCGCCACCGGCGAGCGCGAAGATCGTGGAGGCCACGATGGCGATCACCTGCCAGATGAGGAGGGCCCGAGCCCACGTGCGTCGAGACGTCCCACTCACGATGGACACCACGATGAGGTAGATGAGGCCGATGACGGGCAGGTGGGCGATGAGCACCGCTACCATCCAGCCGCCGAGCGATTCCCGGGGCTCGGGAGGCGCAACCTCCTGAGGCCCGGCAACCGCCGGGGCCGAGACTGCGGCGGGCGGACCGGCGAACTGGGCCGCAGGCGAGGCGGTTTTGAGGGCGTAGTCGCCTGGGCCGTACCCGGTCGGCGGGTCAGGGTAGGCGTCAGGGCGAGCCGGGTAAGCACCGTTCCCGAGCGACCCCGCACCACCGCCGGCTGGAGCCGGCCCGGAGGGAGCCGACCCTGGCGCGGAATAGGCCGGAGCCGGCCCGGAGGAGGCCGACGCGGACCCGGAGCCCGGCACCGGTCCCGCGGGCATCTGGAAGTCGGCACTACCAGCAGCGGGCGCTGCGTACTGCGTCGGAGTCGTCGGTTCAGCACTCGGACGGTGGCCGTCCCTGGGAACGGCCACCGTCTCAACCGCCCACTCCGGCACGGCGCCGCCGGCCGCCGAACCCGCCCCGGAGGGAGCCGACTCGGGCCCGGAGCCCGGCACTGATCCCGCCGGCGCGCTCGCACCGACCGCCGGCGTCTGGAACTGGAAGCCGGGTGCTCCCCCGGTCGATGCGTCGGAAGCGCCGGACCGCGCAGCAGCCGGGGAGCCCAGGGAGCCGGGCGATGGTGTTCCGGGGCGGGTGGCTGAAGACGACCGGCTCGCGGGCGGCGGGCCGGAGACGGTCGGAATGCTCGAGACCGGAGGCGCCTGTCCGGTGGGCGCCGCCGCGTCGGGGCGATTCGCGCCCGTCGCGGGCGCACCGGCGTCCCGGGGCCCGACCGTCGGCGGCCGACCGGCGACGGCCGGGCCAGCGGTTCCGCCGTGGGAGTCTGCGCCGATCGTACCGGGAGCGGGCCATGTGGTCGCCGACGCCTCGGGGGCGGTCGGTCCCGGCCGCCCGTACGCGTCGCCGACAGGACGTGCTCCCGCGGCTCCGGCACTGGTCCCGGGATCCGCCGTCCCCGGCCCGGAGCCGGGATGCCGGGGCATCCGCCCGCGCCCGGCGGGCCCCGCCTCGGAGGCCGGCTGCCCGACCGTCGCGTTCGGCCCGGGTCTGCCCGAGGGCAGGATCACCGTCTCCGCCGCGGCGTCGGGCATGTCGTCGGCCTCGGAGCCCGGCGACGTCGGGGCGTCTGCGGCGGTCTCGCGGGCCCGGCCCGCATTCGGATCCTCGGGCCCGCTCACGGTGGGCTTCTCGGGCGCGGACGGCCCGGCGGACTGAGCCGGCGGCACCGGAAGCGACGCCTGAGGCTGCCCGCCACGGCGCATCCTCTCCAGGTCACGGGGATCGACCCGCACGGTCTCCATGGCGTAGGGGAGGTCGGGCGGCTCGGACTGCGACGCCGGGCTGGGTTCGGCACCATCGCGGGCCGTCTGGCCCGACGACGGCGGAACCGCGTCCGGTGCGGGGGTCGAGGGGTCGTTGATATGCGGCTGCTGAGACTCCGACACGACGGGGCTCCTTCGAGAGGGGCACCGGGAGGCTCCCGGTGGACACGACGCCTCCACCCTACGGCGCCGAGAGGTCCATGTCGGGGAGGTTCGGCGGTCGATACGACCTCATCCCCTCACCCTCCTGCCCCTCCTTGCTCGGGGTCGACTTTTTCGTACGAGGTTGACGACGGCGTCGTCAACCTCGTACGAAAAAGTCGACCTCGGCGGTGGGGGCGGCCGTATCAATACCGTCGTTGTATGGAATTCATCTGTGGTATGGGGTTCATTCTTGGGTGATGGGGATGTTGGTGAGGCGGAAGGCGTAGGCGCT